>Ga0334889_1000912_pt1 | contig 42135 bp, 32 predicted proteins | sample GraSluR1_MG_2_FD_207222 | JGI IMG/M metagenome (GOLD analysis project Ga0334889, IMG submission 207222) | Sludge microbial communities from methane-producing bioreactor in Wageningen University, Netherlands - Granular Sludge_8_08-R1 | ecosystem: Engineered > Bioreactor > Anaerobic > Unclassified...
AGTCTTCGCTTTCGGACTTTCCTCCCCTGCTTCCTCCTCCGTACATAAAGAGAATAGAAACCACAAAAACTACCACCACACTGATCATGATCCACTTCACCTGGGTCCGCAGGGTTCGCATAATCACCCTTCATCGACTCCTTTCGCTATATAAAGACGGTATTTTTCAAGCGCCTCATATCATACGGTTCTCTTGGGGGAGTGTCAAAAGCATTTTTGAACTTTTTGAGGTGATTTCCTCCTTTTCGCAGAAAATCCCCTGTTTTTTTATCAAAATCCAGATCTCTCTCACGAAAATATATAGAAAATAACGTAAATACAGTTTACGAAATGCTATCAGATTGATCCCAGAGTATCCCCCAGAGTTATCTCCACCTTGAGGGGGACCGAGAGGGAGACCACCTCTTCCATGAGAGTGCGCAGAAGTTCTCCCGCCCTCTCTGCCTCCTTACGGGAGACCTCAAGCACAAGAGAGTCGTGGATCTGTAGCACCAGCGGCATATCAAGCCCCTCGCGACGGATCTTTTTGTGCCACTGCACCAGGGCCATCCGGGCAATATCTGCGGCGGTTCCCTGAATGGGGGTGTTGATGGCCACTCGTTTCAGGGCTCCCGCTCCCCGGCCTTCCACGGTAGTTACCTCCGAGAGTGGACGGCGGCGACCGAAGAGGGTGACGGTATAGCCGTTCTTTTTGGCCTCTTCGGCGGCGTTTTCGAGATAGGCTTGGATACCCGGGAAGGCGGCGAAATAGGCATCCACGAGTTTCTGTGCCTGGGCACGGCCGATGTTGAGCCGATCCGCCAGGCCGAAGCCTCCCATGCCGTAGAGAAGGCCGAAGTTTACCATCTTCGCCTGGCGGCGCATCTCCGGGGTAACCTCGCCGGGCTCCACCCCAAAGATCCGGGCCCCAGTTTCGCTGTGCACGTCCCGCCCCTGCCGGAAGGCATCTACCAGGCTCTCCTCCCGGGAGAGGTGCGCCAGGATGCGCAATTCAATCTGGGAGTAGTCCCCGGAGACGTAGCAATGCCCCTCTCGAACCGGCCCCAGGGCGTGGCGAAAACGTTGGGCCCACTCACCGTAGAGGGGAAGGTTCTGAAGGTTGGGGTGGGTGCTGGAGAGCCGCCCCGTGCCGGTGGTAATGTGTTCGAAGGTGGTGCGGATGATGTCGCTTTCGGGGTCCGCAAGCTCTAGAAAGGGCTGGGCGAAACCGGTCAGTATTTTGGAGAGTTCCCGATACTCCAGAAGCATCCGGGGGATCTCTCCGTTGGGGTAGGCCGCAAGCACCTCCAGTACCGAGGTGTTGGTGGAGTATCCCGTTTTGGTCTTTTTGATGGGGGGGAGGCCAAGAACATCGAAGAGGAGGTGCCCCACCTGCTTGGGAGAGTTGAGGTTAAGCTCCGTCCCCCCCGCCTCCTCCACCGCGAGCTGAATCTCCTGAAGTTTTGCCTCAAGATCTTCTTTCAGCGCCATAAGGCTTTTCCGATCAATCCGCACCCCCTGACGCTCCATATCCGCCAGCACCGGGCAGAGGGGGAGATCAATTCTGCGCATAACCCGCAGAAGCTCCCGACTTGTCACTTGGGGCTCCAGGGTTTTGTAGTGGCGCCACAGCTCCTGGGGGGCGGGGTGCTGGGGATCCTCAAAGAGTGCTGGATAGTCCTTCTGGGCCCTGTCGGGGTGCAGAAGGTAGTACCCCGCTTCAAGATCCCACACGTTTTCCGGAGATGGGGCAGTTTCAGGGAAATCCGTACAGAGCTGTTTGTATCGAGAAGTGATAAGGGTACCTCCTCTGCGGCTCCACTCCTGAAGCGTTTCGGGAAAAAGAGAGGATTCTTCCAGCCAGGCGAAGGCACCGCTTTCGTCCCCTACACCGAAGATCCGGCCCCCCTCCTGCTTTTTCCAGAAAAGGGCGAGAAGGGACTGGCGGAGAAGTTCCTCCAGAGGGGCTTCCCGCTCTTCCCAGGGGGGTGTCTCTTCAGAGATGACAGCGGCGTCGGAAAACGAGACGATTCCAAAAGAAGCCACCATCTTAGTATAGGTCTGCTCCATCCCCAGACGGAGACAAAGCTCTCGAAGCTCTTCTCGTTCCGGAGAGCACCCCTCGAAAAGACTCTCCTTCACAGGGCAGTTCAGGTCAAGGGTGGCAAGCTCCTGACTGAGGAGGGCACTCTCTCTCCCCTCCTCCAGCTTCTTACGCACTCCGGGTTTGAGATCTTCCAGATGCTGGTAGATCCCCTCAAGAGTTCCGTACTCCCGGAGAAGATCCCGGGCCCCCTTATCGCCGATGCCGGGCACTCCGGGGACATTATCCGAAGCATCCCCCACCAGGGCAAGGTAGTCGATCATCCCGGGGGGATCGAAGGGGTATTCCTTGCGAAACTGTTCCTCGTCGAAGAGCACGAAGGAGCTTACACCCTTCTTGGGGCGGATAATCCGTACCTTCTCCCCAAGCACCTGGAGCATGTCCTTATCCGCCGTAAGCATGAGCACGTCCAAATCCTTGTCTGCCCAGTAGAGAGCGGTAGAGGCCAGCACGTCATCCGCCTCCACCCCATCCCGGGAGGTGACACAGATCCCCAGCAAACCGAGCATCTCCCGAAGAAGGGGTATCTGAGGGCGCATATCCTCAGGCATGGGTTTACGGGTAGCCTTGTAGGCTTCGTAGCGTTCATGCCGGAAGGTGGGGGAAGGAGCATCAAAGATCACCGCCAGCTTTTGGGGCTGCCACTCCTCCACAACCTTCATGAGGGTGTTGATAAAACCCACGAGAACCCTTGTGGGGGTTCCGTCCGGAGCGGAAAGTTCCGGCAGGGCGTAGTAGGCCCGATAGGCCAGGCCATGTCCATCCACGAGCAAAATTGTATCTCTCAAACCCTTTGCCTCCTTTGGGAAAACTTTGAAAAAACCCATAGTACGCTATAATGCGTATCTTAGTATAGAGCATATTACGTTTTTGGAGGGATATACATGCAGGAAAAAGTACGGGTTCGTTTTGCCCCAAGCCCTACCGGGGCGCTTCATATCGGAGGAGGGCATACGGCTCTCTTCAACTGGCTCTGGGCACGGCATACCGGGGGAACCTTTGTGCTCCGCATCGAGGATACGGATCTTCAGCGCTCCACATCAGAATACGAACAGACCATCATGGAGGGGATGCGGTGGCTCGGCCTTGATTGGGACGAAGGGCCAGACAAAGGGGGAGACTTCGGCCCCTACCGGCAGTCCGAACGGGTGGCAACCTATCGCAAGTATGCGGAGCAGCTCCTGGAAGAGGGAAAGGCCTACCGAGAGGGGGATGCCATTATCTATAAGCTCCCGGAGGAGGAGCAGGTGGTAGCCTTTGATGATGTGGTCTACGGACATATCGAAATCCCCACCAGCACCTACAAGGATATCGTGCTCATGAAGAGCGACGGTACCGCCACCTACAACTTCGCGGTGGTGGTGGATGACTACACCATGGATATTACCTACGTTATCCGGGGGGAGGATCATATCATGAACACCCCCAAGCAGATCCTCCTCTACGAGGCTCTGGGATGGCGACTTCCCACCTTTGCCCATCTTCCCATGATTCTCGGGAAGGATAAGAAAAAGCTCTCCAAGCGCCAGGGAGCCACCAGCGTTTACGAATATCGGGATCTCGGCTACATTCCCGACGGGGTCTTCAACTTTCTCGCCCTTCTGGGATGGTCCCCTGGAGATGAAGAAATAGTTACGCGAGAGAAAGCGGTGGAGATCTTCGAGCTTTCCCGGGTGGTAAAGCGTGCGGCGGTGTTCGATATGGATAAGCTGGGACATATCAATCAGGAGCATCTCTGGAGGCTCCCCAAGAGCGAGCTTGTGGCCCACGTACGCCCCCACTGGGAAGCTCTGAACCTACCGGCACAGGAGTATTCTTCGGAATATCTCGAAAAAGCTCTGGAGCTTCTGAACGGCCGGGGGCAGACTACCCAGGAGATCGCCGGATACAGCGACTACTTTCTGAGCTTTGATGCGGTCTGCCAGCGGTACGATGCCTCGGATCTGGACGAAGAGGCCCGGGAGATTCTGCGCCCTTTCCTGAAGGCTCTGCTGGAACTTCCCTCCTGGTCTGATGAGGAGCTTGCGGCCTTTGCCAAGAGCTGGGCGGAGGAGAAAAACGTCAAGATGAAGTCCCTCGCCATGCCTCTGCGGTTCGCCCTCACGGGAATGAAGGTGAGTCCGGGGATCTTCGAGGTAGCGGTCTTTTTTGGTAAGGATGAAGTGCGACGGCGTTTGGAGCATTACGGTCTGGTGTAGAAGAGGCCGAGCCGCAGAGACCCCCAAGAATGAATCCTCGGATTCGCCCTTGAGGGTCTCTGCGGCAAAAATTTCTAGAAATTGCTCCAAAAAGACCTGTGGGGAGCATTGGCATCAAACTTTCTGAAGGTACTCCCTCAGTATGGTCTCGGGATCCTCGGGATCGCAGAGCAGGGCGTACCACCCCAGGGCATGGACAAACTCCAGTGAGGCATCCCCCTGGTTCCAGACGAGAAACCCCCGGCTCTTGAGCGAAGCTATCCCCACATCGCCGTAGGCATCGGGTTTTTTCCTATCCCCTTCAGCTTGGCTACAGGCAAGGATGATGGGCTTTACCTCCCCGGGCCACGCGTCATCAAGAGCATGAAGCACCTCCTGAGGAGCATTGCCGGAGCCAAACCCCAGCAGTCCAAGAAGGCGCTCCTCACCGGAAAAAACGGGGAGGATACCCGGGGCGCAGAAAATCCATCGAAGCTCTTTCCGCCGATCGCTCCAAAACGAGGGAGACAGATCACCCCAGAGAAGAGGGAGTAGCGGTTTTGGGGGGGACCAGGCTATCTCTTCCGACGAATCTTCGTGCGTACGAAGAGCCCATTCGGGGTGAAAAGATATGGGCATGCCGTTCTGCACGATGAACGCATCTGGATGGGTGGCCCGGGCCTTATGTCCCCGCTCTCCGGGAATGAGCTTCCAGTTGAAGTAGATCCACACCCCCACGGTGCGGGTACAGGTCACTTGGGCGGCCCCCCGAAGGTTCACCAGCACATCCTCCGGGGTATAATCCAGAGTAAGCTGGCTTCCCGTGAGAATCACCGGTATGGGAATTCCTCGAAGAGCTATGGCGAGCCATGAGGCGGTATAGGCCATGGTATCCGTGCCGTGCAGAATAATAACCCCCAGGAGATCCCCCTTTTCCATCTCTTCCACCACTACCCGGGCAAGATCGATCCACTGAAGGGGACCGATGTCAGAGCTATCGTACCCCGGATTTCCCCAGGGCTGCACCATGGAAACCTCCACATCCCGATCCCGGTAGAAGCTCCGCAGAAGATCCTCGAGCCTGCCGGAGCTTTTTGTATCCGGAAGTGCCCCGTCCCCGCCTACGGCGCTAGCTATGGTTCCTCCCGTCAGAATTGCCACCACTCGTTTCATCCCATTCCCTCCTTCACTTCACAGCTCCATAAAAAACCGCCCCAGACTACTCTGCCAGCATAGGATATCATAGTATCAACGAGAGCATATTTTTACAAACTCCCCTCGCATTACGGAGGCTCTTTTTCTCTTTCCGGAGTATAATGAAAAGGGATTGGCCACGTTGGGAAAAATCCAAAGAAAGGGAGGAAATTTTTTACATGAAAATGAAACGTTTCAAAGATGTATTGTTGTATCTCCCCCGCCTTGGCATAGGGATCCTCTGCTTTTTCCTTTTCGTTTCGCCACTTTTTCTGGAAAAGGCTGCAGGGAACGTGCCAAAAGTTATCTTTTCTGTGGAAGACTCCATATTTCTCACAGATCTTCAGGGCTCCTCTCCTCAGAAAATCGCCCAGGGATACGATCCCGAAATCTCTCCCCGGGGAGACATGGTGGCCTTTACCTTCTACACCGAAGGGGGAGACCGCATGATCGGTGTTGTCCCTCTTTCCAAGGGGGAGGAACCTGGGGAGGTGCGCCTCTTTTCCTCCATCCCCGGAGAGAACAGCTACGGCCCTCGATGGTCCCCCGATGGGAGCTCGCTACTCTTCAACCACTGGATGGGAGATCTGGGGGATTGGGTCCTTGGATTACTTACGCTGAAGGATGAAGCCTTCCGCATTCTCGCGCCGGAACAGGGAGGGCTCTACAGTCCCTTTTGGTCCGCCCGGGGAACCTCGGTCTTTGCCCAGGATCTGGACAGTCTCTACCAAATTGACGTAGAGCGGGGGGTGGTAATGGGAAAGATGCCTCTCTTCTCCATTCTTGGGGAGGCCTTTGCCTCCAGTGCGGTTCATTTTTCTGTATCCCCCGACGGAAGCAAATGGCTTTTCGATGCGGAGATAGAAGGGACCGAGGAGTGGCAGAAGCTGGATATTCCGCTGCTTTCCGCCATCTTTCTCTACACTCCCAAGGATGGAAACACTCGAAGACTCACAGATAACAACATCTGTGCTCTTCACCCCGCATGGCTTCCTGGTGGAGAGGATTTTATCTTTTCGGGATACACCCCGGAAGAGGCTGCACGGGAAGGTTTTCCCTTCAGCATCTTTCGCCAATCCCTTAAAGGTTCTCCCCCGGAGCGTCTTTTCTCTCGGGGAGATAGCCCTTCCTCGGCTCACTAAAAATCACAGTAAAGAAAGACGTGAGGCGGCCTTTTTGAGGCCGCCTCACGTCTTTCTTTACGTACATACACTGTGCGAATGCGAACGTGCACCTCTGCTACTTGAAGAGAAGATCCGGAAGCCAGGTGACCAGCACCGGAAAGGCTATGCAGAGGGCCAGACAGAAAAGCTGGGTGGCCACAAAGGGGACTATGGAACGATAGATATCGTTCATGGTCACCTCCTTGGGGGCGATACCCTTCATCATGAAGAGCATGGTGCCGAAGGGAGGGGTAAGGTATCCCGTCTGGGTATTTACCGCGTAGAGAACCCCGAGCCAGAGAGGATCGAAGCCGTAAAGCGGAATGAGAGGAAGCAGGATGGGAAGGGTGATCATGAGGATACTCCAGGCATCGATCACAAGCCCAAGGAGGAACCAGACCACCTGAATGGCGATGAGCATGGTCCACCAGCCGATCTCATAGGATTCCACCAGCCGGATGACCATTCTCGAAGCTCCCAGCCCCATATAGACCGCTGCAAAAGCCTGAGCAGCGAAGAGAATCCACATCATAAAGCCCTGAACCTGGATGGTGGTATAGGCCACACTCTTGATAAGATCCCAGGTAAGCCGCCGATGTAGTGCGCTACAGACGAAAGCTCCGAAGGCCCCTACTGCCGCTGCCTCGGTGGGGGTAGCGATGCCGCTGTAAATAGACCCCAGCACAGCGGTGATAAGAAGCAGGGGGAGCACAACCCCCTTGAGGGAAGCCACCTTGGCCTTCCAATCCGCCCGCTCCTCCTCGGGAATGGGGGGACCCAGTTTGGGGTTGAGATAGCAGCGGATCAGGATGTAACCGATAATAAGGGCAGAGCAGAGCATCCCCGCACCCATGCCTCCCGCAAAGAGTTCCCCGATGGAGACCTGAGCGATGGTGCCGTAGAGCACCAGGGCGATGCTGGGAGGAACCAGGGGGCCTAGAACGCCTCCGGCGAGGATACACCCCGTGGCGATCTGCTTATCGTATCCACGCTTGAGCATGGCGGGGAGGGCCATAACCCCCATCACCACCACACCAGTGGAGGCGATGCCGGACATGGCAGCGATAAGGGTGCAGGCCAGCACTGTTCCTACAGCCAATCCTCCCTTAATACCTCCGGACCACCGGTACATCATCTCGAAAAGATCTTCCGCCACACCGGAACGCTCCAAAACCACCGCCATCAGCACAAAAAGAGGCGCCGCCACCAGGGTGGTGGTAGACATCATGGAGTAGGTTCTGGCAACGATGATAAAAAGTGACTGGGGCCCCCAGAAGATGGCCGCAAAAACTGTAGCAAGCCCACCGAGAACAAAGGCCACGGGAAGCCCCGAAAGCAGCAGAAGAAACATGCTGGCGAAAAGAAAAATTGAAATAACTCCTATATCCATGGATTCACCTCAGTTCCCAGCCGGAGATTCCGGATCTGCTGCAGGAATAAGTTCCCGTCCGGTTACCACCATGAAAAGATCTTTCATGGTCTTTGTCATTCCCTGAAGAAGCATGAAAAACGCCGCCAGAGGAATGGTCCACTTTATGGGCCAGATTTGGGGGCCCCATGTACTGTCGGATCGCTCAAGCACAGCAAAGCTCTTTAGCGCCCAGGGAAGGCTCTTCCAAAGCAGTACTCCCACAAAGATGTAGAACATGCTCCAGGTAAGGAGATCCACCACAGCCTGTACACGCCGGGGAAGTCGCACATAGAAGACCTCAACATTCACAAAGGCATCATGCTGCAGAGCGTAGGCCCCTCCCAGAACAAAGTGGGCCCCGTAGAGCATGCAGGATGTTTCATGAGCCCAAATGGTTGGACGGTTAAAGTAATACCGCATGAGGACTTCGTACACCAGGACGAGCATGATGGGATAGATAAGGAAGCTTACGATCTTGCCCATTCTATCATTTACAAAATCTACCACTTTGATAAAACCTCTGAGAAAATACAATCGCCTCACCTCTCTAAGCGCTTCGACCTTCGGGAAAAAGAAAGCAAAGAACCCCCTTCCCCGAAAAAAGAGAAGGGGGTCTCCCGACGAAGCCTATTAGTTTATGTAGCCGTAGTCTTTCATGAACTGCTTGATGATCTCCACGGCCTGGATAACCCTAGGATCCTTGGCTCCCTGCTCTGCAGCAACCTTATCCAGATAGGGGAGGGAGAACTCGTTGGTGATTCTGTTCACGTCTTCATCGCTGAACTCCATGTAGGTAGTCCCCCACTCAGCGAAGGACTTGTTGAACATCTCCTTCTCCTGCATGGTAACCGCATCCATGTAGTCGGTATTGAAAGCGCTGGCCGCTACCTCTACGATGGCCTGAAGATCTTCGGGAAGCTCATCCCAGGCGATCTTGGAAACCCAAAGCTCCATCCCCTGAGGAACCTGCATGGCAGGACCGATGAAGTAGGGGCATACCTCGTAGAGCTTGAGATCCCTATAGAGCCACCAGGCAGTGCCGCTGCCGTCGAGAGTGCCCATGGCGATAGCCATGTAGGTCTCGGGATGAGGGAGCATAACCGGAGCAGCCCCAAAATGCTCCACACAGTCTGACATGGAGCCGAAGAAGCGCACCTTGAATCCCTTGAGATCTTCCAGAGAGTTCATGGGCTTATTGCTCCAGAAGTAGGTGTTCCCCACGCTGTGACTGCCGAGGAACTTGATTCCCCGCTCTTCCAGAGCCTCTCCTACGAGCCTGTCGATCCCCCGATGATGAAACAGTTCGTTGAACTCATCGTTGGTTCGGGTAACAAAGGGAGGCATATTCGGCGCGGACATCCATCCCATGGGGAGCGAACCTCTGAAAAAGAGGGAACTCGTATTGGCTATCTGGATCATGTTCGCCTGAAGGGCCTCATCCACCTCAGCATAGCCCACCAGCTCTCCCGCATAGTGCAGGCTTATCTTCAACCTGCCTCCGGACATTTTGTCCACCCTTTCGATAAAGGGTTTGATCGCAGATTCGACAGCAAGAGATCCCGGGGTATGATGGCTCTGGAATTTCCAGTTATAAACCTTCTCCTTCGCGATCCCGGGGGATACGCAACCCATCACCAGAAGGGCTGCAAGTACAGAGAAAACCACTCCAAAGACCATCACATTCGTACGTTTCATTGAAACACCTCCCTTGAGATTTGTAGAAACCTGTATCTGCACCTTCGTAACGTCAGAACACAAGCACCTTGCATAAACCACCCCCTCCCAGAATTATACCGTATCGTACCGATCTTCTACACACACGGAAGAGCGGGAACAGACCGGCAAACCACGTAATTCTCTATTTTACCAAAGTAACACTCTCTTCCGCTCTTTGTCAAGAAAACTGGCCATGCTAACACCTTGTTCTGCTTGGAGGATGTGCTTTTTGTTGTTGGGTGAGCACGTGAGCATAGACTCGCTCCATTTTCAGCCCAAAAGCATCCACACGGTATCTCTCCGCCATGGATACGGCTTGACGGGATAACTCCCCTCGCAAAACATCATCTTCAAGCAATAGATGGACTTTTTCTGCCCATGCTTCGATATGATGGATCGTTTTAAAACCCGTCACGCCATCTACGACAAAATCATCAACCCCACTGGCTCGTATCGCTACCACAGGCATGCCGCTTGCCATGGCTTCCAAAATAACCATCCCTTGAGTCTCTGCGGTGGATGCAAAAACAAAGATATCCCCCAGGCTGTAGTAGGCGGGGATGGCATCAGGGGAGACCGAGCCTGTAAAAACAAGAACATCACGCAACCCCAAGGCATGGGCCGCCTGAGCTAAAGAGGAGCGATCGGGGCCATCTCCAATCAAAATGAACTTCAAGTTTTCCATGCCTTTCCTCACCAGATATGCCACAGCCTCCAGCATAAATTCAATGTTCTTTTCTGCATTGAGGCGAGAAACGCTCAAGAGAACCTTATTCCCCTTCATAATCCCAAGCTCCTCGCGTAATTGTGCCTTCTCTTCCTCGGAGCATGGCTGGTGGAATTGTTCCGTTTCAATACCTGTGGGAACCACAAAGACAGGGCTCTTTACCCGAATCATGCGCAGATAGTATTCCGATGCCTCCGTAGGGACCACCACGGCATCACACTTATTACCAATTCTCCGGATGAGAGCATGAGAAAGGAAATTTCGAAAAAAAGCCTTGGGAAGAGGTACAGCATACGAATAATGCTCTAACCGGGTATGGTAGGTATATACCACAGGAATTTTGAGATACCGAGCTATCCACAACCCCAAACTTCCCATCCAAAAGGGATGATGAATATGGATAATGTGAGGGGAAAACTCCCGAATTTTTCTAAAAATTTTTATAGAGAAAATATTCGGTAGAGCGATAACGCGACCTCCGAAAATTTTGGAAAAGCATGGGACTCTGAAGACATTCTCTTCATCGCAGTCGGAATACTTTTCATATCTGGGAGCACAGATCAGCACATGATGTCCCATTTTTGAGAGAACCGAGGCAAGCCGCTTGATGGAGATCGGCACTCCCGCAATAACGGGCAAATAGCTGTTACTTAACATAGCAACTCTGACAGGAGCATTCAAGGTAAGCTCAGAAAAAGCATTATAATTTGGGTAATAATTGCGCTCTTTCAGAAGGAGCAAATAAAACCAGTATGCGCTGAGCCCCAAGGAGCATACAAAAAGCAGGTAGTTAAGATAACCCACATAAAAGAGGGAGTGCACAAAGAACCAGAGACTCTCGACGGTGCGGAAAAAGGTGTGCTGCCCAATATCAAGTCTCACAGGCTCCAGGGTCACAGAATTCCCGTGAACATAGACTTTCACAAAGTGGTAAAAACTCCGCTCATCGTTGAGCAGCAAACCCCCGGCACCTCCAGTAACGACATATCCGGTATGCTTCACCTTTTGGAAGGAATACAGGGGGAGATTTGATGAAAAGACCATGCGAACCCCAGCATTTTCGATTACGCTTCGTAAGGACTCCCGGAATTCCTCATCCACAAGATAATCGTCATGGAAGTCAAAAACGCTCTTTTTTTCTACCGGCAACAGAGGATGACCGATGAAAATAAAAAGATTGCTCCTTGAAGGAGACTCCATCTCTTCCCGAAGCCAGCGCATTTGCCATCGAAAAGAGGTCTTTCCGGAGCTGTCGAGAAAGAGAAACGTATTACCCCCAGAAGAAAAGGAAAAGACATAAGGGCCGTAGTGGTCATAATACCGAAAACTTCCAAAAGCACTGTATTCACCCTCTCCGAAAGTCAACAGGTAGGGTTTGTTAAGATACCCTAGAGTTCGGTGAAGAGCCCGATATTTATCTTCTCCACCTCCACTCACAGCGTTGCCTGCGGAGACGATAAAATCCACCTCGCTCCTGTTTAATTCCGGTATGATTTTCCGCTCAAAAACGCCTATGGAATTTTTAATATTACCCACCACTGCAAACGAAAAAGACTGCCGACCTTCGAGAAGGGATTCAATTTTTTCAATTTGGTCTGCATGCACCGCCACATGGTTCTGCTCAAAGAAATGAAGGTACATCTTGTAGAAGATCACCAAGAAGATGACCAAAAGGTTTATATAGAAAAGCAGTTTCCATCGTGATATTTTACACACTCTTTGAACCTCTTCCGAACAGCTCACACAGCACCACGGGAATACCGATCAACATACCCAGATATATGGTAAGAAACCGCCACGCCACAATAATACCCACCAGATCCGAAGGAGCTACTAGGGAGGCAAAGAATATCCCAAAAACACCTTCAGCAAAACCAGATCCCCCGGGAGACGGGGCAAAATACATGAGACATGTGGAGACCACCAGCATTCCAGTCACATGAAAATAATTAAAAGAATACCCCCATCCCCACAGCAAGAGGGCGGGGAAGGAAAAGAGCGATACGAGAAAAACAACGGTACACGCGACAGAGAGCAAGAGATCCCTTTTTTCTCCTCGAAGATAGATCTTTATACAACGGGAAAAACGCACGGTCTCTCTAAAAAGCACTCGCCTCCACGACGCAAGAGTTTCTGGCTTCACCACACGGATACATGCCAGAACCTGGGTAAACACGTCGAAAATCCAGAGAAACCACTTGAGACGAAAAAGCATGAGCAGAAAGAGCGAGAGATACGCAGCGGCAAAAAAACCGAGGAGAAGACCGGAGCTGGTAAGAATTTCGCTACCGCGAAAAAGAGGCAATTTGAGAACAAGAAAGGGGACGGGAAGAAAGATAAACCCCATGGCGAGAAGGGTTCGAAGCGTTGTTGCTGCAGTGGCCACTCCGAGAGGAATACCTCGCCGAGAAAGATACCAGATTTGGGCAAAACCACCGCCGGTAGCCAAAGGGGTAATATTGGAAAAGAGAATATTGATAAAGGTCAGCTTTCCAAGATCCAGGATCTTTAATCGATGCCCCAAAACCCGAAGAACGTAGTATAAACGCAGGGCATCCGTAAGGAAGTAAAGGAAAAGTAGCCCAAGGATACTCGCCAGAAGAGCTTTGGAGAAAAGAGCGGGATTGAGCGTACCACTCTGGGCTCCGATTTTTTGACAGATCAGAAAAGGAACGCCCACACTCAACGCCACAAATACCAGGGAAGAAAGAATCCATCGGAGCGGCGAAAGCTTCATTATTCTTCCCGTTATGCCCTCCGCACATTGTATCTTCACAAAATCCGCCCCTTTTGAGCAACATGCTTTCCAGGCAGGCAGTATATCATGATTAGAGGAGAGGAAGATAATCTTCTTTATCTGAGTTCTCTGAAGCCTCTACAGGGGAGAAATCGGAGAGTTTGAAAAATCTCTTCTATGCCGTACAATAGGCCTTGAAAAAAGAGCCGGGGATCTCCCCCGGCTTTCCTATGCTCTTCCTGCTACTTTTTTTAAAGAAGGAGAAATGCACGAAACATGACTATATGCTGTGAAACTGCTGCTAACGAGATGTCAGACCTCAGGGAAATACGACGCCGCCGGACCTTCGCCATCATCAGCCACCCCGATGCGGGAAAGACAACCCTTACCGAAAAGCTCCTCCTCTTCGGAGGGGCCATCACGATGGCGGGAACCGTCAAGGCACGCAAGGCCGTACGCCACGCCACCAGCGACTGGATGAGCATCGAAAAGGAGCGGGGGATCTCCGTCACCAGCTCGGTGATGAAATTCGAATACCGGGATTATGAGATCAATCTTCTGGACACTCCTGGACACGAGGATTTCTCCGAGGACACCTACCGAGTGCTCACCGCTGTGGACAGCGTTATCATGGTGATAGACAGCGTTAAGGGTGTGGAGTCCCAGACACGGAAACTCATGGAAGTCTGCCGGATGCGCAACACCCCCATCATCACCTTTATTAACAAGCTCGACAGGGAAGGGATGGAACCCCTGGAGATTTTGGGCGAGATTGAGGAGAAGCTTCAGGTGGAGTGTGCCCCCCTCTCCTGGCCCATCGGCATGGGGAAACGCTTCAAGGGAACGTATAATATCCATAAAAAGGAACTGAGCCTTTTCACCCCCGGAAGCTCCAAGGTAGAAAAGGCCCGGATCATTCTGAATATCGAAGATCCCGCTCTTGATGACGCTCTGGGAAGCCAGGCGGAGGAGCTTCGAGAAGATCTCGCCCTTCTGGACGGGGCTGCAAACCCCTTCGACCTGGAGCACTATCTCAAGGCAAACCAGACCCCTGTCTTCTTCGGCAGCGCTCTTAACAACTTCGGGGTTAAGGAGCTACTGGATACATTTGTGGAGATCGCCCCGGCTCCCCTGCCTCGTCCTACGGTTACCCGCACGGTGGCCCCCGAGGAAAAAAGCTTCTCAGCATTTGCCTTTAAGATCCAGGCGAATATGGACCCCTCCCACCGGGATCGTCTGGCTTTTCTGCGGATCTGTTCGGGAAAGTTTGAACGGGGGATGAAACTGCGGCATCACCGTACCGGCAAGGATATCACCGTGGCAAATCCTGTGATCTTCATGGCTCAGGAGCGGGCACTGGCAGAAGAAGCCTGGCCGGGAGACATTATCGGTATCCATAACCACGGCACCATCAAGATCGGAGACACCTTCACCGACAAGGAAATTCTTAAGTTTACGGGGATTCCCAGCTTCGCCCCCGAACACTTTCGCCGGGTACGCCTGCAATCCCCCCTGAAACTCAAGCAGCTTCAGAAAGGGCTTCTGCAGCTCACCGAGGAGGGGGCAGTACAAATCTTCCGGCCCCTCTCCCGGAACGACTATATTCTCGGAGCGGTGGGGGTGCTACAGTTCGATGTCACCGTGGCCCGGCTGAAGGCGGAATACGGGGTGGAGGCGGATTACGAGCCCGTGGAGTGGACCACCGCCCGCTGGATAACCTGTAAAGATCCCAAAAAATTGGAGAACTTCAAGAAAATACACCAGCACTTCCTCGCCCTGGATGGGGAGGAAAATCTCGCCTTTCTCGCAGACGGAGAGTGGCGGCTCCGCCACGTATCGGAAAAGCACCCGGAGATCGAATTCCATATTACCCGGGAGATACGCTGAAAAATCTATACCATGTCGAAGAGGTTCCGGAATAGTCAAAACCTATTTTAGAAACCTCTTCATTCAGTCTTTCTGTTGGGACAGCCTCTCACGGGCCTGCTCTCTTGCCTGGTCGATCTCTTCGGGAGTAAGCAGATCTCCGAGGGTAGCACACATTACCGAAGATGCGATATTCCCCTGTGCCCCCGCCAGATAGAACCACATGAAGGCTTCCCGATTATCCTGCGAGAGCCCCCCTCCCTTCCAGTACATCATTCCCAGCCGATGCTGGGCTTCGAGAATGCCCTCCTCAGCTCCGCGATGGTACCATGCCACTGCCTCGGGGTACTCCTCCCGGCTTTCGTGGTATATCCCCTGTTCAAGAGCACTCTTCGCCTCTTCCCCCCAACACGGGGAGAGCAAAAGAAATCCTATCCCCAAGATCCAGAAGAAAAACCATTTCCTCAGAAAACGAGAGTCTTTCCATCCATGACATGCCATGAAACATGCCTCCTCATTCGCATATGCATCGGTAACTCCCCTGGGAGAGCATCATATACGCATCTATTCTCTTCTTCACATTTTCCCTGAGATTCTCGTAGAAAAAAGCGTAGTCAAAACGATGGTACACCTGATGGGGCCAACGCCCCATATGCACCAGATCCACCTCCTCCGGGGTCTGCATATCTGTAGCAATCAGTGCTCCGGTTTCAGTGTTTATGAAGGCACCGCAGAAGTGGGGAATCTCTTCAAAGATTTCACCGGTAGCATCGTTAAAGAAAATAGCCTTAAGATTACTCTCTCTATCCGCGGGGGTGCCGTCGATCTTCCAGTTCAGGGGATTTATGGCCACCGCCTCGGTGAGCAGCACCGGAGAGCCCTCCGCATCCACCCCCTGGGTGTTGTACGTGATGATACCCCCCGTATCCGTCTCACCCTGAGCAAGCTTCATCTGGGGATAGTTTTCAAGATCGTCCTTCTTTACGGTGTAGCCGATGAGATACGCCGCCACCAGCCGCTTCTGCAACTCCGGATCCCCCATACGTCGGCGCATAAGTTCGATAAGCACCATGGAGCCCTGACTGTGCCCTCCAAGAATAAAAGGACGGTCTGGATTGAGATGGGTTACGTAGTAGTCGAAGGCTCGCTCAACATCTGCGTAGCCGGTTTGAAAAAGGGGATCTGCAAAAGCATCCCGGCCGCCGTTATTGACCTCCATGCTCTGGGTGGCCGCAGATTGCTGGCGGTAGAAAGGGGCAAAGAGATTGGCGTAGAGAGAATAGATCCCTGCCTGGGCGGAGAGAAGCCCCCGAGCATTCTCCCGCAGGTCTTCCCGGGCAATATCCATATTCCCTGGGGTTTTATCCACGTAGATGGTGGGATAAACGTAAAAAACATCCACAGGCTTATCCAACATCTCCGGTTTGGATAACCAGGCAAAATCACCGCTATAATCCGGAGCCTCAGAAGACGCACATCCAACCCCAGCCATAAACAATACCCCCATCAAACAAAAGAGATGCCACAATCCTTTTTTTGCGCTTCTCATTCTCTCCTCCTCCTAATCTCGGAACACCTTACGACCACGTGATCGACATCACCAGGATCGTCCTTTTTCCGCAAACTAGATGTATGCAGATTACCCCAGGAGGGCATTTATGTAAAGCGGATCCCGGTCAAGAAAACTGGTTCCTCGCTATTTTGTATGGGTAGCCCGGTAGAATTCAGGCAGTTAAACGGCTATGCTGCCTAAGAAATTTGTCCAAGATTTTATCCGCACCCCTTATTTTTATTATGCAACAAGCAGGTAGTATCATTGGCAAAAAGGATACAGAAAGCCCCTCCCGGCGAAATTCTCCGAGGAGGGGCTTTTCTTTGGCCTGTTCTAGCCCATGTTTACATGTGCAAATGCAAACCCCACATTCTGTATTAAATTTTGCAATATTTTGCAGTTGCTTGACAAATCACTCTTGCTACTCGAAAGAAAAGCTAAAGTCGCACCAGTAATTGCAAGGGATCGCAGGGTTAATGCGGAACGCAGGGTAAACGATTGTCGATCCCGAGTTCTTCTTTGAGGGCAGATTGCAAGAGCTGAGAAAAATTTACTTCCTGCTCTTTCGCAAGCTCATCAAGCCATGCGGGGATGGTGAGAGTCTTCTTTACGGCCTTGTTGCTCCAGGCCCTCCGTACCGGGGGCATAACGGCCACCACCAGTTGTTTGAATCCCCCTTCCGGGCAGGCCACTTCTCCAAGCGGCGTGGGGCGGGGAATTTCTTCGTTGTTTTTTTCCTCATGATAGAGGCAGTCTTCGAGTACGTATTTTGCCTGCTCTACCGCTTCTTCCACGGTATCACCAGAGGTAAAGCAGTTGTCTATATCCGGGAAACGGACTTCGAACCCACCGCCGTCTTCTTCGTCACAGGGAATGAATATCGCCGGATAGGCATAACGGTCGGGATACTTTGTCAAGGTAATTCCTCCTTTCAAAGGGTTTTCCGTCGCTCTTTTTATGAGAGCTTCGAAGATTTATAGGTTTCGGAAAAGGCTTGGGGCTACTTCAGCCCCAGCCTTTTTTTGATGCTTTCTTGCAAACCTTTTTTGAGTTTCTGCGGTATGGGGAATCCTTTTTCCCCTTCTTTTGAGGCGAAATAATGGCTTCCCTTGCCTCGTGCTTTCGAGACCGTCCACCCGAGTTCTTCCGCGATTTTTCGGAATTCTTCCTGGGTGTAGCTCTTGTTTGCGGGGTGTTCCTTGTTCCCCAATATTTTCGCCTCCCTTCTAGAAGGCATTCTATCATACGTATTTTGCACGTGTCAATAAGATCAGTAGCCCTGGATAAGGGTTTTCCCCCTGCATGGAGGAGGCTTGATGTATCAATACAGTAGACCCCTCAAAACCTCTAAAGGGGAGCATGGAGAGACCATAGTGTTGCAGGAATGGGCTGAGGTTGTCTACGTCCCCAACAATCTTGCCACAAAGAAGCACGGCCCGGACTACCGTTTTTTCGCTATCCGTGAGAAGTGGAACGGACGGTGGTGGAAGGACGCCGATAAAGAAACCGCATCAGGGGAGAATGCAGCTTATGGTCGCCAGCTCTTTCTTGAAGGAACCATTGAAATCCTCGAAGAGGAAAACGGCAGAATGAAAAAGCTCCACCTCTCCGAGTTCGGCGGGGGGATATACAAGCTCTTCGCAGTGGCCGGCAACATTGAGGATGGAATAGACGGGAAACCCTTCGGACTTGCCCCTGGGGAAAAGATGGGTGCTGCTATAATCACGTGGCAATGGAGAAAAAAAACATTCTCTTGCAGGCGAAATATACGACAAATGCGACAGAGGGTCAACCCATAAACGCAGTAGCCGTCGGGATCTGCGACAATCCCGACGGCTACAAACTAATTATTGGTGGAGGCGCGGGGAACATAAAAGCCAGCAATAGCAATTGCTTTTTATGCTTTAGAGACAAAAGGGAGACAAATAAAAACCGAGTTTCCTACCTTATACCTCCCTACTATCTTCCGAAATGTCCTGCATTTTGTAAACAACCCTAGGACAACTTACAATTTAGCTTATGAACGTCTTGTCTCCGTTGTACTTGTGATTTTCACCTAGCAACTCATTCTAAAAATTTTTAACGTTTGCTTTTCCTATAACCTATATTTGCTCCTCCGTAAATCAAAAGCACGTTCACCACCCTCAAGAATTTCACAGATGTGTGTTTGGATTCCTTTCATGTTTAAGATCCCGGGACAAGGATTTCCCTCTTCATCAATAACAGGAAAATTGTTTTCAATGGCTCCTCCTCGATATTCAAAGCGATATTCTTTGTTAGGAGAATTTTTCCCTCTTTGATTAGCAACAAGAACTAATTCCGAATCTCCGCCTAATACAATATTTGCATTATGAGTTGCGACAATAATTTGTCGATCAATCTTTTTAGTTTTTATAAATTGTATTAATTCATGAAAAATAGAACGGTTATCAAGATCATCTTCCGGCTGATCAATCAGTATAGGGCATTTACTTTCTGCGAGACTAATAAGAAGCCTCAACAACAGCAAGGCCTTCTTGCCAGGAGACATGTCTTCAATACTATCTCCACCCATTCTCACAACATATTCAATATTATACCAATCGCCCAAAAGGTCTCGCAGAGCAGATTCAGGTGTATGCCCTGCAGTTAATCGAAGTGATTCAGAAGAATTTGCGAGGATAGCTTTAATAAGCAAAGCTAAATTTGAGGAGGTAAGATTTTCTTCTGTGATATTTTCGAGGTCAAAGTGAGAAAACCGTGACTTCGTTTTTTTATTAATAATTTCTAGGAATTTCTGCGAGAAACGTTCTAACCTGAACACATGATTAATCTCAAATTCAAGATCTTCCTCGGGTGTAGCAAAACTACGGTTGATACCATTAGCATATTTGGCATAAAACCCCTTATACGTTTCAAATGCTTTGGTCAGTATGGACAATTGAGCCTCATACGATTCATTGATTTTTTCTGATTCAGCATCAAGCTGGGAAAGCTTCTCTAGCTTTCCTTTTTCACTTAATATAGAGTCAGATACTTTGCGGATCTGTTCTTTACCCTCCATTTTGGGTTTGAGTGCTTCCACTTGAGCATGGGATTTCGATAAGTCTTTTTGATATTCCGACAGTACCTCATTGATCTCCGCTAATATTTTGCCGCGTTCTGTTAGCCAATGAGAATCAGCCGTAATTTGAGTCCGTTCAATTGCACCAGCCAGCTTAGCAGAAAACCGAGAGGTATTTTTCTTAGGAAAATCTTTCTTTTGCAACACTGATTCTATAGATCCTATGGTCTCTCTTTCTAGAGTAATATTTTTAATATTACCAGTACATTGCTGAATTTTTTCCGCAGCCTCTTGATATGTTTTCATTTCATCTTCAGTGACGTTATATTCCTCAGATAATTGCTTCAGCTGCATTGAAAGTTTTTTTATCTCAAGCAAAATGCTATCCTTATCACCCATTTCTTTTTTAAGCTCTTTGACTGAATTTAGTTTAGAAATTGTATGTAAAAAATCAACGATGGTTTTAGCAATTAATTGCTTATGCGTAGCAATCTTTTCATTCATTTCTTTAAACAAACAAAGGGCATTTTCGTCCTGCAAAACAATGCCTTCAATTATTTTATCTATTTCAGTAGTTTCCTCATGTTCATCACTAAGCCTGTTTAAATATGTTTGAGGGATGTAAATAATTTTACGAAAAATATTTTCCTCACCACTGTGAACTCTATCCTTCCAATACACCTTGAGTTGCTGAATTTCTTTCACATTTGTTTTTGCGGTTAGTTCTTTTTTCTTTACTTGCGCTGCGTCAATCGCTAATGCCATATTATGAAGGAGTAATGATTTGCCTGTAGATTTTCCCCCAACAATACAAGTGAGTTTATCATTGAAACAAATTGGTTGCGGATCAAAATTTTCGTCATCGATTCTAACATGGTCAATTACATGATAGCTTTGCTTTGAATCAGGATATGAAGGGCTGATTCTAACACGATCTTTTGGCTCATATAAAACTTGTTTTAACCCTTCAAAGGTTGGATCAGCTTTTATCCAACAATAACGGTTATTGTCAGGGTTAAAAACTTTTTCGTTTGTGTGGGCATCGCAGCCATGGATACAAGGCATTAATGAACCACATTTTTCCTTTACAGAATTTTCGTCATCAGTCGTTTCGCCTAAAAAATACTGAATGTCATTTGGGTTGGATGAGTAAATCATATCAGACAGTTGATATATCGCACGGCGAGTTGCATCAAGTTGAGAAACTTCCCCTACGAAATAATCATGATGAGATTTCGTTCCAGAGGCACCATCCTTACTATTGTTTGAAACCACAATTATGGTGTTATTTCGCAATCCTGGATCACGTTTAAAAAGATTTGATAATGTGTCAGGAGTTATCACATATTGTTCGAGACCAGTATTGTAAGCCTCTTTTTCAGAAAGCTCAGAATTTCCAGTGTAAGCTCTCCCAAACCTGATAAGTTGTTTCCTTGCTGCACTATAACTGTCCTCATTGTACTCAAATTGAAGTTTTGCAAAAAAACGATCATTAATTTCATCTGCAATTTCGGGCGAGAATATACAGTGAATATTGACAGGGGATTTTCGTGCTATCGGCGTCATCCTAAGCTCAACATTGGGAAGAAGCAGTTTTACACAATGGGGAAGCCGATTCTCCTCACGTACTTTCATATAATTATCAATGGAAAGATAGTCCGTAATTGCAATTGCACATATCGATTTTAAAGGATCAGCTCCATCTCCAATATAATCACGAATTGTATTGTAAAATTTTTCCCACTTTTCATCATCGGTGTCTCCTATATACCTATCTTCTTTTTTAGTAAATGGAGTATGTAAATGCAATTCCCAACGCCGCCACTCAGAGCCACGCGTATACTGCTTACTCATAAGGATCTCCCCCTTAAATGAAAGCATCTCCCAAAATCAAGAAAAACGGCAAAAACATCTGCATTTTACATTACACCACTTCTAACCATATATCAATTCCCCTCCACACCATCTTCCCATACACAACCCCAGAGGATTTCCTACCCCAATACCGGCCATAGGTCAATCATTGTAGCTAAGTCTCGCCCTACGTACGATCTGTGCCACCATGTCTCATGGATGGGGTAGATCCCTTTTGAGATTGGGAAGGAGTCGCTTCTGCCCTCCCCTTTTCATATCTTCCCAGTATTTTCCAGGAATCCGAGAGACATAAGCTGAGGACGCAGGAGAACTAGCGTTTCCCCACATCGTTTTTTACTGCCTTATCTCTCCCGGTCGTTGATGTCGAAGCACCGTAGTAGTATATCCCCTACTTTACGGACATCCCGTACCTCAAGCTGGCATATTTCTTCAAGCCTCGCTCCCGAATAGAAGGCGAGAAGGGGTACCCAGTATCGTTCGGGACGTTCCTTCCCCAAAGCCCGAAACGTATCGTTCCGGAAAAGCTTACCGAGATCTTCCTATGTAAAGACTCCCCGTTCCTGTTGGGGCGATTTCGTACGCTTCAACGTAAGGTTGTTGAAAATATTGTCGGGTATGGTGTATCCTTCCTAATTTTGAGACAAAATAAAGGTCAACTAAAATCAATACGTACGAACTCTATAAAAATATTTTCAGCTTCTAACTTCCCATAAGAGACATTATGGGAAGTTGAGAGTCCTTTTTTGTTTTTCTCACACTTTTTTGGAAAAGATAGCCATTTTTTAGATGGGTAACAAGCTCGGCAGGCCCTTTTTCTGGGCCTTGGCCACCGAATATGGGCACATGATTTTTAATTATGAATTTTCTCCTTGATCTCCCCTCTTTTCCGATGTATCATACTCCTCCTTACCAAAGAAGGGTCGCCCCCTTTTGCGGTGTAGGATCCCGCTCGGTGGAGCACAGCACCTTCCAGCTAAGAAGCCGAGGTCTGGCCCCTAAGGTGTTAGGTGCAATACCTTAGGGTTTTTCTTATTCCACGTAAGCTGACCAATTTTGTGCCTGCAAGAAAACTCCTCGTTTCCTCTATAATTGCTGCATCCCCAAAATTCCCCATGTGATCCGGTTCTTTTTTTCATTTTCCCCCCGCAAAGCGGACAAATAGGTATTTGCATACAGCATGAAGGATTAGCGCAACATAGGGCTGTCTTTTCCTGGGCCATGATGCTGCCGCATTGAGGGCAGAGGTCACTTGTATATGTGCAGTAGGGATAATTGCTACATCCTGCGAAGTTTCCGTTCTTCCCTTTTCTTACCTGAAGGATGCCGGAAAGACATTTCGGACAAGGGATCTCTGAAAAAACATAACTTCCCATAGGCTCTGTTTCCTGGATAAAAATTTCTTGGGGATCCCGTTCTTTCAAAAGCTCTCGGATGAAGGAAGAAGTTTTTTCAGGATCGTAGAGAAGGTACGCCTCATGACGGGCACGGGTGAGGGCAACATAGAAGAGCCGTCGTTCTTCCGCAAAGGGAAAGGTTTCTTTTTCGGGGAGAAGAGATTCGATGATTGGGTGCGTACTTTTTTGAGAAGGGAATTTCTTATGGGCCAAATCGAGGACGACAACGTAGTCCGCCTCTTTTCCCTTGGCTCCGTGCATGGTCATACACTTAATATCCAATCCCGGGAAATCCCTTTTTTTGAGGGGATACTCTTTCAAACTGTAGTTGTATCTTCCCAGAATAAGAACGGTGCTTTTCTTGTGGGAGCTCCCTTCTGCAAGAGATTGGATTTCCCGGAGGATCCCGGAAAGAACTTCTTGAACGTCCATGGCAGGAATCAGGAATATTGCCGGATGATCCGTTGTGAATACGGAGGAAATGTCTTTTTTTACCTGTCCGGGGTTTTTCATGATGAATGAGGAAGCCACATCTCCAATAATGTTATTGAACCGGAAGGTGGTATCCAGGGTGATCTTGGCCGCAGGGCCATAGTGCTTTTCGAAGTCCCTCATGTAGGATATGTCGCTTCCCGCAAAACGGTAGATGGATTGCCAATCATCTCCCACGGCAAAAAGCCTTGTTTCGGGATTCTGGCGAATGAGCGCCATAACGAGTCCCATCCGAGCTTTACTGATGTCCTGGAACTCATCGATGAGAATGTGCTTGTATGGAGAAATGAAAGATCCGGCATCTATTTGAGCGGTAGCCTGCATGATCATGTCGGAGAAGTCGATCTGTTTTTTCTCTTGCAGTTCGTTTTCATAGGCTTCATATACGGGATAGAAGATCTCCATAAGCCTTATCAAGGCGGATCCTTCAGGATTTCCAGAGGCGTACTCTTCAAAGCTTTTTTTGTCATATCCCGATTCCTTGAAAAGCTTCAAGAAGCTGCCGAAAAGCTCCGCAAGCTCCGTTGTGATAAACGAGGTATTGAGTTCTTCGAGTATTTCCTTTCCGGATCGAAGAGCGAGAGAGACTCCAGCTTCTTTCAGAAGGTCTTCCAGATACGTTTCAAGGTTGCCTTCCCGTTTCAGATACGAGTAGGTTTCGAGAAGGATGGTTTGATTCTTCCTGTGAAGGGCTCTCTTCCAGCGTACTCCCTGAAGATATTTCTGTTGGTCGAAATGCTTGGGAGGATTCCCTTCCCGATTTAGCGCAAAGTGCTCAAGGTATATTCCATATTCCTCAAGGTAAAAATCCGGCTTGTACTGCCGATAATCGGGGCCATAGGTAGAATATTCGTAGGGTGCTTCGTATTTGTATTTCACACCGTGGATATTGAGAAAATTGGCGATAAGGCACTCCTCAAAGCTTTTCACGCATTCTCCCTTGAGAGTCATGATCTCATTGCTACAGATATACTCCCGATACTCCTCCATGGATTGAAAGTCGAAGGGGCTTTTATAGGGATACCTTTCGCCTCCGTAATACTTGATGACGTTCCAACGGAAAGCCTCATCATATTCGCAGCGATTTTGGATGTTCCGCTCAATGAAGGTGTGAAGGAGATGCTTCCCATTATCTTCTGCCAAGGGAGTGACATCATATTTCCTTCCGGAACTCTCTTCTATGATTCTACCTCCCAGAGCATGAAAGGTTTCTATGGTAGGTAGAATGTCGCCTTTCGTGGAGAGCCATTTCCCTAATCGCTTCTCCTGGCGTTCCTTCATTTCTTCCGATGCTTTTCCCCCGAAGGCAAGCATCAGGATTTCTTCGGGAGAACATTGCTCCGATGCCAAAAGATACCCCGCCCGGCCAATCATGGTGCTGGTTTTTCCCGTACCTGCTCCGGCAAAGACCAGATTTCTATCGTCATTGATAACACAGGCACGGCGTTGGGCTTCTGTTAGGGGCTTGCTTTCTACAGAGTCGAAGAAGGTGGCAAATTTCCGGAGTTCCTCTTTTACGAATGCTTCGCTGGCCTTTTCTATTCGGGACTCGGTATTTTTCAAGATTCTTCGAAATTCCTGGATTTTTCTATACCCCTTGGGAAACATGAAAGAGGCCCCCCAAGGGGGTGTGGTCTTTTGGAGGATTTTTTCTACTTTTTCCATGAGGCATGTTTTTTGAGAGTGTCTTATGTAGCTTCCCTTTGGGAGAAAGTTTTCCACTTCCTCTAGCTGCTGTTGAAGCTGCTCAAGAATGGGAGTAGCTTTTCTACGGATTGCTAAAGCGGAGAGACACCATAGGGAAAGAATTGCCGGTACTACGAATAAAGCTATTCGGGAGCTTTGAGAAAATTCCACCAAGTGCCTCCTCCTTTAGCGAGAAGAAAAAAATTAAAAGACATTCTTCTTTTACCGAATGATATTTGAGAAGCCTTTTAGTGACACCTTTTACAAGGAATGTACCCCTTCCCTATCGCCTCTTTCAAGGAAATAGGGATTTTGCTCTTGCTTAGGGAGGAACACCCTTCCTCATGGTATTTCTTCCCCGTCTTTGTGACATAAACAATCCGATCTTCCCCGCCCGTCGGCATTTTCGGTGGAAGGGATACCTGGGGAGAAGCGGTACCACCTTTCCCGGAAACAATTCCCTGGCCGTCGAGGGAAAGAATGACCATATCGTGATCCGGATGTTGAGAATTTCTCGTGGACCGAGCTTGGATAGCACTTTCCACCTCGTAGATCTTCCAGGATGGCCCCTTGGAGATCCCCGTATATCCGATATAGTCCAGATTGCTTCTCGTGTTATCGTAACTCTGTTTTCCCCGGGGAAGGCCCAGAAGAGGAAAATCCGTTCCCTGGGGATTTTCGACGTTGTAATCCCCCAGAATGAACACGGGACCGGAAAGAGATGCCACGAGCTTGTTGATCCACGCTATCTGCTCCGCCCTTTTGGCATTGTTGTATCTTTCTGCCCGTTCCTGATCCTCTTTTCCCCGGGTAGACTGGCTTTTGAGGTGTACGTTCACCAGGGTAAAGACTCTTCCGGATCGGGGATCCGAGAATTTCCCTACAAGGATAGGGCGGTCATGGAGTTTGTAGGATTTCCCCTCGAACCGGAAGGAAGCGTTCGCTCCGTATGCCGTGGGATCATCCAGGAGCTTGATACTGTTTTTCCAGAGAAAATAGAGATCCTGCCTTCCTCCGGTATCGTTCCCCGCGTATTTCCACCCCGGGAGGAATTTCGTAACGAAGAAACGCATGGTGGCGTTGCCCTCGATTTCCTGAAGAGCCAGAACCTCCGCTCCGGAATTTCGGATCCTCTCCGCCAGGGCTTTACAGTCTTCCGGAGAATATGCCCTTTTCCCAGAGACGTTGAAATACTCGATATTGAAGGTGCCGATGGAAATGGCTTGGGCCTGAAGGGGAAGAACGAGAAGAAGAGAGAGTAGCGCGAAAAAAATGCCTGGGAGAAGGCGTTTTTTCCCGGAATTCCTTTGATTACAACTCCTCATCACGGGAAATTTTTTTGGTTTCCGAAAAAACTTCCTCTTTCGGAATCTCTCCGCATAAATATCTCTCCATCCTTGCAAGATTTTCAAGATCCGGCTTCAGGTCGATGTTTCTTCGTTGTACCATGACAATCTCCCGGATGCTTTGGATATTCACAAAGCACCCATATTCCCTACGCAAGCGATCCACTCGTTTTCGGAGTTCCGCAAAATCTTCCAATGTTTCGGCAGAAACCATGCCTTCCCTCCTCTCGTATCTGACCGCAAACCAACCTCTTCTTCTCCCTAAAGGAAGAAAAATTCCACGCTTCCTGCATAGTCATCGGCAAAAACATCTCTCCTCTATTCCGAGAAACACATTTCCGGTAAGGACTCCACAATATCCATAGTTTTAACGCTGACGTTAATAACACTCAAAAGCAGATCCAAAATATATCGGGGATTCCCCTGATCCTCTCCCCATGCGTTAGGATCGTTTTGAATACCGCTGTCTTTATGGGTAGTTAGCTGATACCGCTCCATGACCCATTCAATGGCACTCTTCCCATTTACCACATAATCGTAAGCCCGGAGAGGAATATCCGTTATGGTCACGTCCCTGTTGAAGAGGATAGTTTCTTTCTTTGCTTCCTTCCCCTTCTTGGCAAAACGCATCTTCTTCACCCGGAAAAAGCCTTTCTCTTCTCCCGAAACGAGCACTCCTGGATAAGGAGGGATGCTCTCGTAGTCCACATGAAGATCCTTCAGCTTTCGTCCTGCTTCGCTAAAAGCCCAGAAATCCTCCTGTTTTTCCACCAACGGAAGCCGGGGGAGCATTTTCTTGAGGTCTGCATCAAAGGTCTTGCGATAGTCCGGGCTGTGAAGAAGTCCGTAGACGTAGAAGAAAATGTCTTCTTTCGTCACCTTCTTGCCATACATCCTCTGTGCCCTGGAGAGGATAAAATCCGTGATCCCATCTTTTCGGGAATACCCCTCCTCGAAGAGACTTTTCCCCACATGTTGCCCCTCGTCATCGTAGTAATAGAGGGGGAAGCATTGGCCGTTGAATATCAACTGGATATCAGGGATGCTATCCACCATCAGAGCCGAAAAATCCTTACTGGCTCCTATTCCGGAAACGCAGATAAGAAGATTTTTGCTCTCTCCTGAGGGAAAGAGCTTGGGGATTTGGTATACCCTCTCATTTAAAGATCGGGAAAAATAGAGATGCTGTTTGAAAAAAGGTCGGTAGAGCGATACCACGGGAAAACCATCTTCAAAAACATGTTCCCGTCCTCGCTGCGCATCTACAAGAAGAGCGCAACTCCAACTGATTTTTCTGGAATTGTGATCCACCACATCCTTGGGATCCAAAACCGTTCCCCTCTCTACTTGTGCCCTATCGTAGAGAAGACGCTGCTCATTGTAAAAGTCCAGGGTAGCACGAACATTCTCTTCAAGCACAGACTTACTGGAGTTATAGCACCAAGCGTCTCGCTGCGTCTTCAATCCATTGGAATAAATGGGATGGAATACAGTCTTGTCGCTTTTACCCTTTCCCTTATCTCCAAGGGAGATGAAGGTATCAAAGAGGCTGTTCCTCTTGTTGATCCAATCTCCCTCTTCACTGGGAGTGATCTCTTCCCATTCCATTTCCCCACTGCCAAGAGAACGCAGATCCTGGAGCATCCGCAATTTTTCCTTCCGCCTAAGATAATCCCCAATGTCACGGTAAAAGATAGAGGCTTTACCACTTGCTCCGGGATGCTTTACAAGAACAGTAATCGCCACGGGAGTGCGGGATCCGGAACCAAAAACGTTTCCCGCTTCTTTCTGACGTAGTTCCCCTTGGGTTCTGGCATTCCCCCGTAAATTGAAGACATAAACGCTGGAGAATTCCTTCTCGAAACATTTTCGGAGCCCTGCGGTGCTGTTCCCGTCTATCCAGGAACCGTTCGAGACAAAGGCGATAACCCCTCCGTTTCCCTCATCCAAACGATCCGAAGCCCATCGGAAAGCCTTGATGTAAGAGTCATACAGAGCATTCTTGTTTGTGGCTGTGGAGGCAGCAGCATAGGTCTCGGCAATCCTCTTTTCCAGACTCTCGTAACTCTGATTTTGGGCGTTGTCATTTGCAGATCTTTGTCCCACCGAATAAGGAGGGTTCCCCAGGATAACTTGCAGAGGAGTATGTTTCTGAAGTTCCACCCGCTCGGTGTTTTGAGCGAAAATGCCGGAAATAACAGGAGCGGTGTCAAGGGTTTTTTCTCCAAGCTGGAAGGTGTCTGTAAGGCACGCTCCACAGAAAGGAAGATGCTCCTCTCGTCCAGACAAGTCGTGAAAGACGTTCTCGATATTGATGGTGGCGATATAGTACGCCAGAAGAACCATCTCATTAGCGTGGATCTCCTGGGAATACTTTCTTTCGAGATCTTCGGAACGGATAAGACCGCTCTGGAGAAGACGGGTAACAAAAGTACCCGTTCCCGTAAAGGGATCCAGCACATGGATATTCTCATCCGAGAGGGATCGTTTGAACTCTCTCTGGAGAATATCCTCCACGGAGCGCACGATAAAATCCACCACTTCCACGGGGGTATAGACAATACCAAGCTGCTCCACCATCTTCGGAAAAGCAGAGCGAAAGAACTTATCGTAAAGCTCGATGATAACCCGTTGCTTTCCCTCCGCATTGTCGATATCCTGAGCCCTCTGCCAAACAGACTCGTAGAAACGCTTCAGGGAAGATCTCTCCTCCGCTATGTTGCCTTCTTCGAGGAGATCCACCATGCGCTGCATGGATTTGGAGACGGGATTGTGCTCCACGAAGGAGTAGCTTCCAAAAAGAGCCTCGAAAACGGGCTTTGTAATAATGTGCTGAGAGAGCATTTCAATGGCCTCTTCTTCGGAAACCGAAGGATTGATGCTCTTCTGCAACCCCTCAAGGAAATTTCCAAAAGCTTCCTGGTATTTCGGATTCTCTCTGGCAAGAGCCCCTATTCTTTCGATATGCCGCTCCGCAATCTTCGCCACATCTCTTGCCCACTCTTCCCAATAACCGCGACTCCCCACTTTCTGGACAAGCTTGGCGTAAAAGGCTTGTTGCAGCTCTCCGAAATCGAAAAATCCCTGCGACCCTCCGGGAAAGCCCTCAGGAAAATCTTCCCCCTCGTTTCCAGAGGAACCATTATCATCACCCGGAACTCCCACAACGTTTATTCTGCCGCTTTTTTTCTTGTTCAGCTCCAGCTTGTTTATTTCCGAATCGAACCGATCATCATGGGCACGAAGAGCATTCAGCACAGACCAGACGATCTTGTACCGTTTGTTATCGTCAAGGGCCTTGGCAGGATCTATGTTGTCGGGAATGATCACGGGAATGACGATATATCCGTACTTTTTACCGGGGCTTCTCCGCATGACTCGTCCCACGGACTGCACCACGTCCACCTCGGAATTCCGGGCTGAAAGGAAAAGGATTGCATCCAGAGAAGGAACATCGATGCCCTCGCTCAGACAACGAACGTTGGTGAGAATTTTGCACCGATCCTCGGAAGTCTCCGACCGGAGCCAGGACATCTCTTTATCCCGCAGGGTAGCAGACATGGAGCCATCAATATGATGGGCCTCCGTCAGTACCGTTTTCTTCTGATCTTCCCAAGGGAGGCTTTCGAGATACTTTTCCGCAATCTCGTTGAAAGAGTCTCGAATCCTTTTGGAGTCCTGGATTCTACCGCAAAAGGCCACGGCTCTCTTCATGGGATCCGGATCAGTGGCGGCTATCGTCCCATGATCCCCCAAAACCCTTTTCGAAAGCGCATTGATACATCCCACCAGCTTAGGGGCATCCTCTGCGGAAATCTCGTACTCCTCGTTGGCAATCATGGCCTGGATATTCCGAGGAACCTGGGATTCGTTTATGGTGAGCACCAGCACCTTGTAGTCCGTGAGAAGCCCCTGTTGAACGGCTCTCCCAAAGCCGATACGATGGATCTCCTCTCCATAAAGAGCCGGATCGTCCATGGAACAAAGGATAGCCTCTTTCTCCTTGGCTTTCTCTTTGGACTCCTCCTTGTAGAGACGGGGGGTTGCGGTCATGTAGAGACGTTTCTTCGCAGGAAGGAAATCATTGTCGTGCACCTTTACAAAAGCAGACTCCTTTTCCTGAGAGAGAGTCACTCCTGTGGTGCGGTGGGCCTCGTCACAGATGATAAGGTCGAAGATTCCTTTTTGGCTTGTTTCTTCCGGAAACATCAGCGGGTTTGTTTCCTGATGTAACCTTCCTCCCAAAGCACCTGCAATGACATCAATGGAGTGATAGGTGGAAAAAACTACCGTGAGCCCCTCTCTTTCTCCAGCGTTCTTGAGCTGATGGAAAATCTTCCTGCTGTCCGTGGAGGCCGGAAGGGCAAGATCCACCACACTAAAGCCATCATGCTTCTTGGATGCCTTCGGATCGGAACAGATACAGATAGGGTGGAGAGGTTTTTCGGCATTCCCAATCCACTCATTCAACACCTGTCCCACAAGAGCTATAGAAGGCACAAGGAAAAGGACAAGGCCCCTCTCTCCCGTTTCTCTCTCTGCTATGCGGAGGGAGGTTAGGGTCTTCCCTGTACCGCAAGCCATGATAATCTTCCCACGGTCATGATCTTTGAAGTGCTCATGGGTTTTTTTGAGAACCTCTTCTTGGTGCGAATAGAGGGCCTTTTTTACCGTTCGGGATTCCTCTCCAAAAAACCCCTGTTCGATTTTCCCCCAATCCACAGGGGCTTTTTGTAACTCCGAAAGGTTGAGACGTGTAACCGGAGGATCCTGATTGCGAATAGCCTCTTCAGCGGTAGAGGTCCAATTGTTGGTGGTGGAAATCCATAGGCGTTGGGAGAAAGAAATCTGTTCCCCCACTCCCTCGAAGGAGAAACGTCTGGAAGAAGTCGCAAGAAAAGAGTCCACCGATGCCTTTGCAATGGAACTTTCTTCCCGGTAGCATTTGCACTGGATAGCCCAGAATTCTCCTGTTACCGTGCGGGCCACTAAGTCTATTCCCACATCATTGCCCTTGCCAAAATCCTTGCGTGCGGGGAAATCCTTCCAGAGCCAGATTTTTTCCAAAGAGTAAGCGTACTTCGGATCCGTCCGAAGGTATGCCTGCATAAGGCGTTCGAAACGGTATCCCTTGTCCTGCTCTGAAAAAGACCCTTTGCGAAATCCTTCCAAAACGACATCAAATGTTTTTCTCGTCTCAAGCCCCATTTATTTTTAACCCCCCTCAAACCACCATAACATCCTACCACGAAGTTTTTTTAGGTGCGAGAACTCTTTTTTCTATTTCTCCCATCTCTGAAAGGGAAAAGGCCTATCCCCGCTGATAAAAAATTTAACCAAAATAAAAATAGGCCCTGGCTTCCACCAAGGCCTACCCTATCAAAATTCCCTCTAACCCCAGAAAGCTTTTTCGTATGCCGGGGTTTTTTGCAGATGCTGCATTTTCTCGCTCAGATCATCAAGGACTAGATAAAGTTCCCGTTCAGGCACGTTCCCTTCGGAACATTGATAGAGAAAACACCGCAAACTGGAATACCACTGTTCAAGGGAATACTTCAAAGCATCCCTCTCCTCCATATAACTCACCGAAAGAACCATGGGGTTATACTCGGGGGCTGGCTCTTCCTCGTGGTATCTCTGGTTTACTGCATCCGCATTCATCTGGAAAAGGGCATCTCCCTTCTCCTTCATGGTCTTCCCGGGAATGACTTCCCAAACTTCCGGAGCCATTTCCAGAAGACCTCTCAGGATAATACCGATAGTCGCGTTTTCGACAACAAAAGCGCTCATGGAAAACCCTCCTTTATGAAATTTTGTCCTATCATATGGGGGGATGAGGAAAATTTCGTTTTTGGGGAAGAATCCATGAGATTGATATTTTACCCCAGACCTCTCCTTATTTGTGGAGGGAAGAAATTTATGGACGATACTTCTTGACGGGAACGCTCTGTGGTTGTATTTTTGTACATACATCGTATCAACGTCATATTGAGGAGGTGCCGTCATGATAAAAACTCTGACAAAACACGGGAACAGCCTGGCTCTGGTTATCGAAAAACCTATTTTGGAATTACTGGGGGCAGATGCAGAGACTCCTTTCGATATTACCACGGATGGGCAAGTCCTCATTCTCTCCCCCGTAAAGGATGCTGATCGCCGGAAAGCCTTCACAAACGCCCTCGATAAGGTCAATTCGCGCTATTCCAAGGCTTTGAAAAAATTGGCGGAGTAAACTGTGGAACCGAAATTTCTCAGTTTGAGCGAAATAATCGAGATTCACCAGGATCAGGTGATGCGTTACGGAGGCGCCTCGGGTATTCGGGACATGGATCTTCTGAAATCCGCTCTCGGTATGCCATTAGCCACCTACGGGGGTGAGTTTTTGCACACCGACATTTACGAAATGGCCGCAGCATATCTCTTCCACCTGGTGAAAAATCACCCGTTCCTCGATGGGAACAAACGTGTCGGTGCGGTGGCAGCCTTGGTATTTCTCGCTTTGAACGGTTATGACTTCCATGCTCCGGAGGAGGATTTTGCCGAAATGGTGTTATCCGTTGCTCGGAGTGAACTGGACAAAGCAGATGTTGCGGTGTTTCTACGCCGTTGGAGCAAAATGTCCTGAAATATTTTTTTCTAACTTCCAAAAGAACAAAAGAGGCTTGATATTTTTGCTCAAGCCTCTTTTGTTGTCGTTAATCGAGGTTTTTGTGGAGCTTTCGGAGCCGTTCCTGGTAAGTCTTACAAGTGATTGATGTGTCCAATAGATATGGATCAACTGTTCGAGGAAATACTTCAAGGCATCCTCTCCTTCATACAACTCACCGAAAAACCCATGAGATTGTGCTTGGGAGCTGGATCTTCCTCGTTGTATCTTTGTTTGGTTCACTGCCTCCGCATTCCTCTGGAAAAAGGGTATCTCCCTTTTCCTTGATGGTCTTCCCGGGAATGGCTTCCCAAACTTCTGGAGCCATTTCCAAAAAACCTCTCAAAATGATACCGATTTGCCGGACAATTAGTAAATTATCACCAAAACATTAATTTTTATTCAAAATGGCAGTGATGACCTCAGAAGTGCTGTCTAAGTACCTGTACCCAAAATCGCCTATTCCCCAGAGACGGAGCAAGTTTATATTCTTTAGTTTTCTCATCAATAAAATTTGCATTCGCTTTCGACAAAAAAGCACCTAGATTGCATACTGCCTCTATTGCTTCGTTAACCGTAAGGTCTTCAGTATTAAGGCTACAAGTATAATCATCCGTATTTATATAAATATAATCATTGTCCTGAGCCAAAAAAACCTCTTTCTGATCTTCCAGACTTACGTGCATAGGATCTTTGTTGAGATATTTAAAAAGACACTCCACAACAATGTTTGGCAACGGATCAAGTTTTTCTTTAGCCTTTTCGACTAAATCTTTATAAGTATCTTCGATCGAAGTATATCTTTTTTTTACTTTTACTACTTCCTCTTGATCTTTTATTCCTTCTAATTTGCTAATGTATTCTTGTAAACACTCTTTTTCTTTTAATTCCTCACCAAGTTGTTCTTTGTATGAATCCAATTCATCAAGCACTTTTTGGTGTTGATTTTGAGGTACAATGCTTGGAGCTTCTAACCTAGGAATTATTTCCGAAAGATCCTTCAAAAATTCATCCCTTTTTTCACCCCAACGAGCAAAGCTTAATTTCTCCATTCCCATCGCCTTACAAAAATCATCGACCCAAGAATCTAATTTGTCCGGTTCGTTTATGTAAGTAACTTGAGTCCTAAGTAAAACCCCTTTTATGTCTCCATAAGTTAGAGGGGGAACTAGTAATGGCAAAAAACGCTTCCCTGATATCCAAGTTGCTCCCATCTCGCATAAACAAAATTGACTAGCAAAAAATTTTCGCGTTATTATTGGAATGACAACACGAGCATCTTTTAATTTGTTTTTTATATAATCAACAAAATCTTGTCCTGATGGAATACCGGAACTCGGGATAGATGAACAAAAAATATTCTCTATTGATATATTCATACCTGTTTGCAATAAATCCACAAATGGACCAACTAAGATTTTGTCCTCTGCGGAATGGCTAATGAATATTTCCCTTGGCATGCGATTCCCTCTTTTCTGTAAGTGTAAAAAAATTTAAAATTATTTATTAACCTTACATGTTTTCCCCATCTCGCCTCTTAATAGCTTCTATCGCTCTTTCAGGAAGCGTTTGAAAAATTTCTTCAATTTCTTTTGGTTGTGAAATTTGGCTTTCCACAATGAGATTCACAAGCTGAAAGAGAGAGGCAACAATGCCAGGATCATCATCAACCTGTATTTTGCCAGGGTGCACGGCGTTATTCCCAATAACACGAACAATATCAAGAGCTTGTTGTATCTTAGGAGACAACCCTTTTGTTACAAGGCTTCCAATATCTTTGTTTAAGTCTTTTCCAAATTCATTCCCAAGAAGATACCTACATAGTTTTTGTATAGCAAGACGGAGAAGTGCGGCAGCACCACGAGGAGAAATATGGCATATACTCCTTGCCTCCAAATAATCCTTTTGGATTTCTTCGGGCATATCTGAAACCGGGAGGGGAGCGTTTCCAGTATCGTAAGGGCACAGCATTATTTCTTTTTCTGAACACCACAAAGTAATTCCCATACATCGCGAGCAAACACCAATTCGAATTGGCAACAGATGTGCTCTAATTCCTGAAAAATCACCTTCGATATCCATTAACGAAAAGCAGGATTCATATAAAATTTTAGAAGGAGGGACGCAACATTGATGCCAATGAAAATATGCAAACGCGCCACAAATTGGGCAGTTAAAAGCATCGAGATCAATTTTTGGAGCTACATAATCGCTTGGCATACTATGCATTCCTCCTCCTAATCAAGTGGCATGATTTGCTATCGAAAAAATAAAAACATCTTGTTAAATTTATCATTTAGTGGAATTGTCGTCAAATACACCTTCTTTGTTTTTTATAAAAAGCTCGAATTTACATCCTATTTTTCCCCATCTCCTCCAAAACCTCCAGGATCTCCTCCTTCTCCATCCTTCCCTCATGCCCGGTAAAAATATGTTTCCCCGTCCTCGGAGAAACATACTTCAAAAAACCCCATTCTTCGGGATTTACAGGAAGGAAGGGATTCCCCATTCTGTCGAAGAAAAACTCCGAAGGGACACATCCCACCGGAGGAAATCCCCTTTCCAAATGGGGATACTTCCAAATATCCAAATAGCGAATATTCGCTTTCCCCCGCAAAAGAGTGTGAAGCTCCTGGAGCATGGACTTCATTTCCTCGCAGGAAGAACACCCTTCCCCGCCCAGGACGAGAATCGTGGGGAGCCCTTCCGAGAGTAATCCTTTCAAGTCGAGGGTTCCCGTTATCTCGAAAAGTGACTCATGATACCGGATATCCTCCTGTCGTTCCAGAACGAGCCAAAGAAACCAAGTTGTGGCCACAGTGAAAAAAAGCACAGGAACGAAAAAAGGGGTTCGCGAAAAAACCATTTTCGGCAAGATATGCCCTTTCGAAAACATTTTGATTGCCTCCTCTCCAAAAAAACGTTCTCCCGGGAAGGAGAACTTCTCTCCCCGGGAGAACGTTTTGGCATTCTTTCCCCCTAACCCCGAGGTTCTCCCGCTCCCTTCTTCCTTCGAACCCCCTTGACCTGTACTTCAACCTCTGCAGAAACCTCGAACGTAAAAATCCCTCTTTCCCGGGGGGCATATCCCGTGATACCCTTCTGTTCAAGGCTCTTACCCAAATCCCAATGCGGAGCCACCTTCCTCACAAGCCCCTCGTAATCGAGGCACAAACCAAAAGCTCCGTCCGGCACGTCATCGCTGTTTTCCCCAAGCCAGGAAAGAGCTTCCCGCGCTTCCTTTTTCTCCGAAGGCGAACGTATCCCGTCCAGCAATTCCGAATAGGAACATCCCAAAACCTCCCGAATACCTTGGATGGCGGAAAAAGGCACGGGGCCTTGCCCTCCTTCCCAGGCAATCAAATCGGAAGAAACAACCCCTATTTTTTGTGCCATAGCTTCGAGAGAAATTCCCCGGGCCTCTCGTGCACACCGTATGGCTTCTCCGAAAGCGAATGAATATACCGCAAGATTGTTGTTTTCCATCTCGATTCCTCCTCTATATTTTCGTTTTACCCATCTTCTCTTTCTCCGGAGCCGGTTGTCCAAGGGTTGTGGAGCCCGCGTCCATAAGAAACGGACTCCTCTTTTCCCCTCCTTCGAAGGGAAATCTCCTCCCCTTCTCTTTTCCGGGAGCGGATCCACGACCCGGCGCTATCCACGATGCCCGGCAAGACTGGGGCACCCCCGGAAGTGTCCTGGTAGTATTGTGGATAGCGTGGGTCAACCGGCGGGGCTCCTTTGCCGTGTTTTTGCCACATTCCGATAACCACTCGAAACCGTCTCTTCCCGGGGAAAAAACCCCCAAAGCAAGGAAACCCAAGAAACCAAAAAAGGAAACCCGGTACGGGGTAAATCCCGCTCCTCTCGGTTCCCTCAAAGGTCTTCTTGATGAAAAAGAAAAAGTAATTCCCAAACCCCTTCCATATTTTTTCCTTGAAAACCACCTCCAAATGTCCTTCGGTACTCTCCCGAGACCCTTCCCAAGCTTTTCCTGCTTAACCTCTTCCCGGGAAGGAATAATCCCTACCGCTTTCCGAAGCATCTATGTGCAGCGGGAGTGAACATAGATGCGTGTTTGCTCCTCCTCTACCCGAAATTCAACCTCCTCCCGGAAAGCGCCTCTCTCAAAGCACCTATCCGGAGCGAGAGCAAAGGATAGGTGCGGGAAAAACTCCAGGCTTTTCCCCACAGATCCGGAGATCCTATTCCCCCAAAAAAAAGAACCTCCTCTTCCTGCTACCTCCGAAAAGAATTCCCTCTCCCCCGGGTGAACCCATATCACCAATCTTGAGCCGGTTGTCCAAGGATTGTGGAACCCGCTTCGGTAGATAAAAAACGCATCTTCCCCTCCTCTTTCAGGGAAAACATATCCCTATTCAAAATTCCCGGGAGCGGATCCACGATCCGGCGCTATCCACGATGCCCGGCAGGGCCGGGGCACCCCCGAGAGTGCCCTGGTAGTATTGTGGATAGCGTGGGCAACCGGCGAAACCGAAAACGGTTCTGCCCCTCTTCCCCCTTTCCCTTTTACAAAAGGGAGACCCGGGGGCATAAACCCCGAGCCATGGGAAACCACGTATCAACCACTCTCCGGAACATATTCCTTCCCCGGGGAGTCATAAACCAAAGATACCGAACCTCCCCAAAGAGCACCTATCCGGAGTGCGAGCGGAGGATAGGTGCGTCCCCACCGAAAGAGACCTCCAAGTATTCCTCCAAACGGGGAAAGAAAGAGCTCCGGATTCACTATGGTTTTGACGAGAAACCCCGGACTTTCGAGAAGTATCCGAGAGGATATCTTTCCCTCTGAAAACAGGGAGAAGGTTCTCCTCCGGAGAGCTTTGCGGAAAGGTACAGTCGAGGCGAGCCGGAAGAGGCGTTGCTTATCTCCGACAGAGCGCCCCCGTGAGAAGAAAAGCTATAGTGATAACAGTAGTGCATATACATATAGACCTACCCTCTACCCCTACCCCTGAGTACAGGACGCGGCATAGACGAACTCGCCCTGATCCTGCCCCTGATTTCTCCTCCCCTCTACCCGTATACCGGAAGAAAAGAAGAACAAAAAAGAACGGTCCTGCCACCCCGGAAGGGAGCCCGGACCCGGCGAGCTTTCTTTTCGGGTTTTTCCTTTCTCGGGAAAGGTTTCTTTTTTGCCGTTTCTCTATGTTCAGAGAAAGGGCGACCGGACGGCAGAGCGAAGGCCCCCACGGAGTGGAGCGCGCCGCCGAAGGGGGCGAGATCCTACGGAGTTGGGGCCGGAGCGACGTTCCTCTGTTTAACAATCTTCGCATCCCTTTTTCCCCTTCCTATGCCCTCCTTGTCTCCGATGGACTTTGGAGTACCACAGATTCCCTTTGCTCCAAGGGGATGCGACCGGAGAGATGCGAGCCGAAAGAACGTTTGCTGACGAGATAAGCACCCACCCGGAGCGATAGCGGAGGGTGGGTGCGGGAGCGCTCCTCAAACCGTAGGGACAGAAGCGATAGGATGCACTCGGAATTCAACGGGTACTTCGTATCTCTCCGCAGCTTCAAGGATCTTCTTTCCTATCTCTTCCTGCCGTTCCTGAGTGGGGAAAATAATCACGCACTTTCTGATGATTTCCACGTGTTCTCGAAAGACATGGATCCTCCGGAAAACATTCTTGTACCGGGTAATGTTCTTTCCGTCATCCAGACAGCAATACACGGCGGGGAGCCCGAGGTAAATTCCCCCGGGGAAGGTGTTCTTTTTCACGTCCTTCAAAGCATCAATGAGGTTAAGAATCCGGAAGAGCCGCTTCTCTCCTTTATGCTTTTCATAGAGGGCGGCGCAATGCTCTTTTACCACCTTTCGCATTTCCTGTTCCTCCCTGTACTGATAGCCCTGGGCACAATCCCCGAGAAGAAGCGAGGCGGCAAGTAACTTATGCTGTTTTTCCTTCCGCGTTTTGGCCTTACTTTTTCGCCATGTTCCAGGGTATTTTGTGAGGGCCTTCCCTGTCTCACCGAGCATAACGATATCTTGATCCTCGCACTTCCTTCGTTGAAGGAATTCTGTACTGTAGAGCCTCCTATATTTCTGATGCTGTATTCGGGGATTCCCTGTAATATACGAAGATGCATCGTGAGATGCCCGGAACAGTCCATCGGAAAAAATATGACCGTAATATCCCGTAAGAAAGACGGCGAACAAATCTTCCAAGCAGGGGCGATAAGGGAACTTGCTTTCCGAAAGCTTTTCCCCCGGGGCGCGAAAGGCCAAATACCCCTGAGGCGTGCTGTGCAACCGACCTACTCGCTTATGCCCGTAATAGATCTGAACCCGCCCCTCCTTGAGAACGCGACCAGCCCAATAGGAAACCATTTCCTCAAGGGGTTCTTGAAGATCCTGGGCGTTCAAATCTCCCATATTCCGCAGGGGATCCGAACAGAGAATGCCTCGATACCTTTTCCGTAACTCAGGCTTAGGAGGTTGTAGTCGTTTTTCAGAAGCGAGAGATGTCATAAATCTTCCACTCTTTCCACTTGTTCCGTGATACCGGTCGAAGCCAATGGATCTCCTCCATTTTCGAGTCTTTCCATTGTTCTTTTTTCTTCCGATACTCCTCTCTCGCATGTCCTGGGCGTGTACACAGTAATTCCACTCCCCAATAGCGACCATCTCCCCATTCAATAAGCCCATCTGGAGCGTACCCGGAACATATTTCATCTCTTAAATCTGTGTCGGATGTTTTTAACCTAGCTTCGTTATGCCACCGTCCATATGCTTCGGTAATGGCGTGACGATAGAGGGCGGTAGTAGCCAGGTGGATGAGAATCCTTTTGTTGTACTTGGCCTCCGCTCTTCCTCCATAAGGAGCGTGCCGTTCTCCAAGACGCACAAGGTAGTTCATCTCATACCGTATGGGCGCTACTTCACTGGTTATTACCCGGGCAACCGGAATCTCTTCCAACCATTTTTGTTCCAGAAGGGTTTTGTATTTCTCTTCAGACAGAAAAAACTTCCCCTGCATCTCTTTTTTAAGGTCTTCACGCCATAGGACGTGGTGTGCGAAAAGCACCTTAGAGAGGGGGGTGTACTGTTTAGTATATGGGAAATCTGTTGGTATGGCTGACATTTTGCGTCATCCTTTCTAATACCCCACCTTTTAGGGCTATTTTTACCAAAGAGGGCGCGGAAGGTGTTTCAAAATTTAAGCGCTTTTCTCTAAAACATTCCGAACCGTTTTTTAGACTCTCCTTCTCCTTCGTTTTGCTCATTTCCAGAGGGATTTTCCGCATTTTTTTCACTCTCTTTTTCGAAAGTTTCGGAGATATTTTCCCGGGGCTCTCCGTGCCCCCGGATTTCTTCTTCGGGATCTGCCTTTTCATCTTCCCGAGGGCTCTCTTTTTCATCCTTTGAATCCTCCAGGAAGATCCCGGCTTCTTCACATTTCTTGCAACCTCTTTTGGCAGCTTTCCGGATCAGAGACGCCGCATAATCCCTTTCGCTTTTAGCTCCACTTACGGCAACCTCGAAGGCAAGCCCCTGGGCGAGTTCCGGAGTCAAATCTACGTTTCCCAATCGAACAGTAACGGTGGTCCCCTTTTCCTCTTCTTCCCGGGGAATTTGATTCCGTACTTGTTTGAGTATTTCCTGCATACTTGTGATGGCCATGAATATTCACCCGTGTCTCAAGTTGATACGGGCATCCTCCTTTCGTTCTCTGCATGATTTTTATTTGACAAATACCCGTCCGCAATCCCGAATGAAAGAGCTTTTCCCCCTCCTCCCGTAAAACTTTCTTCGTGAATCCCATTCCCCTTTTCTCTTTGGGAAATCCGGCTTCACGGTTTTCTTTTCCTTTCATTCAAATTTGCAACACCAAGGTGTCAAGAGGAAGAACGCTTTCCAAAAGACTTGACGCTTCCATGTTGCAATCTTGAATAAAGAAAGAGAGGAAAAAGTTTTTCTTTTCGGAGAAGGGAAAATAGATTGTCGAGGAGGTTTTTGATATGGGTGGAGGATTCGGTTTGTGGCTCATATTGTTTTTGGTAGCACTTTTTCTGCTCGTACTGATCTACGGGTTCGGTTCGGCACTGAAAATTTTGTTGGGAGTTACCCTTTTGAGCTATCTTTGCCTGGCGGTTTTATCAGGAATTTATGCGTCCTGCACGAACTATCGTCATCAGGTTTCGGGGCTATCTCAAAAAGAGATTTTCATTGCCGCTGGATGGGGGGCTCTCAGAAGTCCCGTACAGTCTTTCAATGCACTCTTTTTAGGGCACGCTTTCCCCGGAGTTCCTTTGATAGATCCTTCCGTGGCGGCGGCTACGGGAATAAGCTCCGAAACACCAGATCTTCCGGGTAATCCGATGGTCCCCATTCCGGATGTTCCGGAACTCCCCCAAGAGAGATCCACGGGAGGTATTCAAATGGTGCAAAAACCATCGGATTCCGGTGAGGGATACGGCATGGCTATAGCGGAAGGAGAAAAACCCTTTGTGGCACATTCGGGAACAACAAACTTTGAGACCGGAGATGTGTCCATGTCTGCAATTTCTTCAAGGCGTTCTCCCCTTCTTATCTACGGTGGACTTTTTTCTCTGGTTACGCTCCTTGCAACCTTTATTTCCAAGGGCAATCTAAAGATGGGATTGGCCGCAGGTTTTACATCCGCAGGGCTCGTGTTTTTCTATCAGCTTTTTTCGAATTTCTTCTTTTCCGGAGATGGTCTCGGTTTCCCGGGTTTCCTTCTCCTTTCGATAGGTGTCGTAGCGGGAACTCTGTACTGTTGGGTTCGTTTCATTCATGCCCGGGAAAGATTGAAGAAATGGCTCCAGACGGTGTTCCTTCTGGATCCCGATAAGGGAGTTAGGGACACCCAGGATATAGGCAAGGTTTTTCGTGATCTCCAGGGGCTTTCGATAAAGGTACCGACTCCCCAAAAAATAGAGGAATACGGTACCTCTGAAAGCGACACATTCTGGTTCGGTTGTGAGTTCGAATCTTCCCAAGGCTTTACGGGGAGAAAATCCCGGATGAAAGATCACGTGATCT
>Ga0334889_1000919_pt1 | contig 42017 bp, 36 predicted proteins | sample GraSluR1_MG_2_FD_207222 | JGI IMG/M metagenome (GOLD analysis project Ga0334889, IMG submission 207222) | Sludge microbial communities from methane-producing bioreactor in Wageningen University, Netherlands - Granular Sludge_8_08-R1 | ecosystem: Engineered > Bioreactor > Anaerobic > Unclassified...
TCATTGATTTGCCGGCATTGTTGTTCGAGGAAGTCCGCATCGGCGGTGATCAGTGTGATCAGAAAGTGCGAGCAGCCCGCCCGTTGCAGCGCTCGCGCGGCGTGCTCCACGCCTTCCGCCGTCACGTTCGGGTCCTGGAAATCCACGCCTGCGAAGCCGTTCACCTGCGCGTCGAAGAACGCCGGCCCGACCAGGTACGCCGCGGCCGACCCGTTGTCCACGTGCCACGTCTCGGGCGACGGAGTCGTCGGTTCGGCGGTCAGGACATCGTAGTATCGGGCTGTTGCCATTTTCCTCGATGCTTCTGCGGCCCCGGCCCCGTCTGTGGGACCGGTGCCGTTTGTGGGACCGGCCCCGTCTGTGGGACCGGCCCCGTCTGTGGGACCGGTGCCGTTTGTGGGACCGGCTTTCCAGCCGGTCTTCTCCCCCTTCGGGTTTCCAGTCTCTATTCTCCAGTGTCGCCGGTCTCTGGTCCGCACGGCGGACCCTACAGTGGGACCGGCCCCGTTTGTGGGACCGGTGCCGTTTGTGGGACCGGCTTTCCAGCCGGTCTTTGGTCCGCACGGCGGACCCTACAGGCGGCTTGCCGACTCCGCATCCAGGTACACCGTTGCTCGCGGGTGATCCATGATCGCCGATGCCGGGCACGCCGTCGACCGCGGGCCGTGAATCGCCTGCCGAACGGCGTCCGCCTTTCGCGGCCCGGGCACGGAGGCGATCAGGTAATCCGCCGCCAGCAGCACCGGGCAGGTCAGGGTCAGCGCCTGGCGCGGCACGTCATCCAGCGTCGGGAAATGCCCCTCGGCCGTCTGCTGCATCCGGCACGCCTCATCCAGGGTTACGACCTTGACGCGCTGCGGGTCATCGAAATCCGCCACCGGCGGATCGTTGAACGCAATGTGCCCGTTTTCTCCGATTCCGAGGAAGCATACGTCCACCGGCGATGCCGCGACCCAATCCGCGTACCGTCGGCATTCCGCCTTCGCATCCGCCGCATCTCCGTTGAGGTAGTCGACGCGCCCGGGACGGACCCTAGCCACCAGATGTTCATTCAGCCATCGACGAAAGCTGGCCGGGTGCGTGTCGGGAAGGCCGATGTACTCGTCCATGTGCAGCGCATGCACGCGGCGCCAGTCGATTCCCGGCGCCGCGGCAAGAGCGGCCAGCGTGGCCTCCTGCGAAGGTGCGCAGGCGAAGATCACGCGCACCACGCTCTTGGCAGCCAATCGCTCCCGCAGCAAGGCCGCCCCATGCTCACCGGCCGCCTCACCCAGCGATTGACGATCGGCGCACACCCGCACCATTGCCTGCCGAACCCGAAATTCCGTCACGACATCTGCCATGTTGCGTTCTTGGTCCGCACGGCGGACCCTACAATCTCCCATGCTGTGGTGGTGGTCCGCACGGCGGACCCTACAAACGGCCCTTTCCCTTTCTGCTCTTCCACGCCATCAGCCCCCCGACCACCAGCAGCGCCAGACCCATTCCCCCGTTTAGTCCGATGTCCGTCGACCTATGCACGAACGGCGTGACCGCCAGCATGATCGCTCCGATGGCGGCCATGGAAATTCCCACCACCCGGAACGGTGACACGGCCGCCTCGCCGGCCGGCTGGTCCTGAGGCAGGGAGCCGATAGGCAAGTCCAATCGCTGCAGAAACGGCCGGACCCGCGCGGCCTCGGCGGACGCCCGGGGCCAGATCGCGCTCACGCCAAACATGATCAGGCTGGTCGCCGCCAGGCCGGAGAAGAATATGACGTTTTCCGGCTTGATTTGCGTGCCCAGCACCGAGACAGGTTCCTTCAAATGCAGGAACAGCGTCAGCGTGACCGTCAGCCCGCCCACGAAGCCGGCCAGCGCGGACGTTCCCGTCAGCCGGCGGATCAGCAACCCCAGAATCATCGGCACCGCCACGGGCGCCGTGGCCACGCTGAACAGCTTGACCATGTTGTCGAACAGGTCTTTGGCCGTGGTGCCCGCCAGGGCCATCGCGAGGGCCAGGGACGATCCGCCGACCAGCAGCGTGGCCGCCCGGCCCACGAACACGAGTTCCTTCTGCTCCGCCTGCGGCCGCAGCAGCCGGCGGTACACGTCGTTTGTGACCACGGCGGCCGCCGCGTTGTAATCACTACTCAGCATGGACATCGTGGCCGCGAACATGGCGGCGATCATCAACCCCAGCAACCCCGGCTGCAGCAGCGTCCGGCAGAGGACGGCATAGACCTCCCTGGGCGCGGTCTCGGGGGGCAGGAACTGCCGGGCGGCCATGGCCGGCACGAACATGATCAGCGGCGTGACCACGTACAGGCCGGTGACCAGAAAGCCCATCTTCCGGGCCTCGCGCTCATCGGGCACGCAGTAGAAGCGCTGGATGATCTGCCAGTGGACGCTGCACATGGAAACGGCCAGCAGCAGCGGCCACGCGACGAAGTACATGGCGTTGTAATCGTCGGTTACCGGCCGGAAGAACCCCGGCGGCGAGCCCTCGATCAATCCGCCGATTCCACCGACCTTGGTGAGCGCGAGTACGAGAAGGACGAGCACGGCCGCGCCCATCACGACGAACTGGATGAAGTCCGTCACGATGACCGCCCACAGCCCGCCCAGGAACGTGTAGGCCAGCATGATGATGCCGGACACCAACATGCAGCTTCTCATCTCCAGCCCCAGGCTCGCGGAGATGAACATGCCGATGGCCACAATTTTCAGGGCATCGTCGATGATCTTCAGCGGGACGCCCTGCCACGCGCACACCTGCCGCAGGGTTCGGCTGTACCGCGCCTCCAGGTACTCCACCGGGCTGTCCACCCGGGCGCGCCGCCAGCGCGGGGCGAAAACCAGCGCACAGAGTAGCGTGCCCGGAATGTACGACCACATGATCGACACGCCGGCCAGGCCGTCGGTATAGGCGATCGCGGAATACGTGACGAACGCGAAGACGGAGAAGCCGCTCATGTAGAAGGAGCCGGCGGCCAGCCACCAGGGCACCCGGTTGCCCCCGCTGAAGTAGTCCTTCATGCCCCGCATGTAGCGGTAGAAGTAGGCCCCGATCCCCAGCATCACCACGAAGTACCCGACCAGTACGATCCAATCGGCTTGGTGCAGCGTGTTCGCAGTGGCGAGCATGACAACTCCGACGTGGGATTCAACGCATGCTTAGGATTCCATGCATGCTGTGGGACCGGCTTTCCAGCCGGTCTTGACCGACGTCTACAAACTTGACCACGTCGTGGTCCGCACGGCGGACCCTACAAACTACAAACTGTGGGACCGGCTTTCCAGCCGGTCTTGACCGACGTCGTGGTCCGCACGGCGGACCCTACGGACCGGCCCTCCAGCCGGTTACTCACCGCTCACAATGAGCTGGGATCGGCCCCGTGACACCCGCGCCCGTGAAGCACTCCGTGAACCACGCGAAGTCCGCCAGGTCCACGGCCCCGTCACGATTCAGATCGCCGTTGGCGGCCAATCCCTCCGCGGGCACGGCCGGACCGGCCAGGTACGACGCGAGTTCCGCATAGTCCGTCGCGTCCGCGTCGCCGTCCCCGTCCAGGTCGGCCCAATTCCGCGGCTGGGGGGTCACGTCCACGTAGTGGTCATAATGGAACACGGCAATGCCCGCCAAGGCCCCGGCCCGTGACGGAGACAGCATCGTGTGGTACGTGCGCACCGCCGTGGTCATGGCCGAGAATGCCGTGGGCAGGTTGTCCCAGAACGTGTTGATGGACAGTGCGGGCGGGATCGGCTGGAAATTTGTCGCGACCAGGATCTGCCGGCCCTTGCCCGCGGCCTTGTCCAGCTCGTAGCTCGTCCAGCTCAGCAGGCCGCTGGCGTAGTCGATGTAGCTCATGAGCACCACGTCGTCCGCCAGGTCCATCACGTGCTCGATGAAGTATTGCGTGGTCCCGCCGTAGCTGAAGGCCGAGGGAAGGTGCGTGCTGTTCTCGTGATGGGCCGACAGGTCCACGCCGATCGCCATGTTCGATCCGCCGTTGGCATCCAGGTGCTGCCGGGCGTTCACCAGCACGTTGGTCAGGAAGTTGACGGCCACCTGCCGGCGGCCCGCTTCATTGGTTGCGTCCTTGTACGTGCTGTGCAGCCAGAACTCCACGTCAAAGTGGTATCCGTCGAAATCGTCGTTCGGGTTCTCCGGCGTGGCGTTGTTCATGGCCAGCACCTGGTTGAGCCGCGTCTGGACGAGGGTCGGGTTGTCCTGCCAATGCACGTCGCCGCCCAGGGCGTCCACCCGAATGCCGCTGGCGTGCGCGGTTTCGATGAACACCCGCATATTCGCCCGCTCTTCCTCCGTGCCCAGGGCCCACACCGTGTAACCGCCGAGGAAGATCCAGTTGATCCCCTCCTGGGCGCAGAAGTCCAGAACGGCCTGCGACTCCGCGCTGCTGCCGAACTTCGTGCCGGCGTAGAGCCAGACGGCCCGCACGGAATCGCCGTCCGGCGGCGGGTTCAGATTCACCGGGGTTAGCGTATACGTTTCCCCGCCGCCGGAGACGGCAAACACCTCGTCAAAATCGAACCGGGCGGTGCCCGCCTGGTCGTTCTTGCGCACGATCAGCTTGATCTGGCAGTTCGTCAGGTCCAGCACGCCGCTGCCCGCCGTACGGGTCAGCGCGCTGAACTCGAACGTGTACGTCTGGTAGTCGGCCGTCAGGTCGACCGTGGGCGTGGACCACTCCGTCACGCCGTCGACCATGTTCAGCGACAGCCGCAGTTGCGGCGTGCCGGAATGCCCTGCGTTCGGCACCAGGCGGGCGTCCACCCGGATGCCTGTGTACGCGGACACGTCCCGGAAGGCCTCCTCCTTGTTTCCGATGCCCCAGCTCGAAGCGGAGAAGTCCACCGAGTGGAAGGCGCCGTTGCCGGAGGACCCGCCGGCCGTAATGCCGCGGTCCAGCGTCCCGGCCCCGAACGCGTTCCAGTTCGCCCGGGGGTTGTAGCTGCCCACCGCGGCGTCGTTGAAGTTCTCAAGCAGGGTATCGGCCTGAGCCGGCGCCCACCCCCCGGCAAGGAGGCCCGCCGCTCCCGCCATCCATCCCAGTCGCCATGTGCTCAATCGCATGAAAGACCTCGCTCCGTTCGTCCGCTCCGCGACTCCACACCCACATCCTGGGCCGATCAGATTCCGCCCGGGGGCGGGTTCTGCGTGTCGGTCCAGCGCGTCCAACTGATCTGGTCATATTTGACGCGCTCCGGCCGCTGCCCTTCCACGTGACCGTCGATGTACAGCGCGTTGCCCCGGCCGCCGTGCCGGCCGCCAAGAACGCGATACGCCTGCGTGGCTGAATCCGTCACGGGGGTGCCGTCCATCGTGCGGTAGCCCATCCAGAACGCGTATCCCGTGTCCCGGGCCACTCGCCAACCGGGAGAGGCCGTGTTCTGCAACGGCTTGTTGTTTCCCATCACGGAGATGATCTCGCCGGGCCGCTTGCACCAGTCCAGCCGGTTCAGAAACGGAGGCATCATCGGAGGCCCCTGGTACCCGTATTCGAGGCCCTCGGTGCCGTTGTTCCGGATCGTTCGGTGAATCTCCGCGCTGTACGCGAAGCTTCCGCCGACTTCCACCCGGTCGACGTGGTTCCCCGCCACGCGCCAGTCCCTTATCAGGCGGGGCGACCGGTCCGACGGGCAAAGGAAGATCGACGGCCCGCCGCCGCGGACCAGGTTCCCGTTGTTGTCGTACCGGGCCAGCTCGTGCGTCACGATTTTGCCGATGTGGAACGGCACCGGCCATCGGTTCGTGTTGAACACGTCCGTCACCGGCGGCCAGACGTTGTCGAACCGCTCCGCGTACATCATGAACGCCTGGCCCATGCTGCGCAGATTCGCCTTGCACGCCGTGTCCTTCGCCTGGTCGCGGGCCTTTCGCAGGCTGGGCAGCAGGATCGAAATCAGCAGCGCGATGATCGACACCACCACCAGCAGCTCGATCAGCGTGAACGCGGCTGCGCGGTCGGGCTTGCCCGCCGTTTGTCCGGGTCGACTCAAGACGTGACGTGTCATGGTTGTTTCTCCAGGATCTCCCGGTAGTACTTGTACGCGTGAACGGCCAGGCCCGAACAGCCGGGCTCGCCAGACAACACCCGTTTCAGCGTGTCGAACTGCCACTCGAAATACGCCCTCGAATACGGGCCGAACGTCGTTCCCTTCTCGAACCGCTCCCCCGCCCCCGTTTCGATGGAGGCGAAGACATCCACTCCCAGCCGCTGCCCCAACCCAAACTCCGTCCGACAGTGCGACACCACTCCGTTGCAGCCGGTGACCCGATCCCGATACGACATCACGGCCACGTTCTGCACCAGCGGGAAGACCGCCTCCAGGAGCGGCTTCTCGCCGTCGGCCGTCATCACCCGGAACACGGCCCGACCCGATTCGTCCACCTTGTCCCACCAGAACGGGATGTCCAGCCCGAACTCCAGGTGGGCCTCCTTCAACCGCGGGGCCAACCGGCGGTTCAACTCATAATAGGCCTGCAGCACCGCCGGCCGGGTGGCCTCGTTCTTCCATTCGGCCAGCAGGTACGGCTCATTGTCCAGGTGGACGCCGTGGAATCGAGTCTCCGGCGCTCCCTCCTCATTGAATCGGATCAGGGCGTCCGCCAGTTCCAGCAGTCGCGGGTGGTTGGCCTCCAATGCGTAGCTGCGGTGTCCGTCCAGGGCGTGGACCCGAATGCCGCTGCGGCGGGCCAGCGCGTTGAGCCGCCGCTGGGAGTCCACTTCCTGAAGTGTCACTTTTCCATCGCGGTACTCGTACAGCACCTGACTGAACAGGTCGGTGATTTCGCGCTCCCGACAGAACGTCATCAGGGCGTCCCGCTGGTCCGGGTTGCGCAGGATGGACTCTGTCCGCCACGACCACATGGCGTAACGCAAGGGGTGCGGCTTGGCCGGCCCGGGTTGCGGTATCCGCGACCCGCTTGTGGACGCTACGAGGCCGATGGAATCGACGGCCAGCCAAGCCTCCCCAGTACCCTCAATCAGGAGGCGAATTCCCGTCACCCGCCTCAGGTCGATCTCAGATTCGGCAAGCGTGATCGGTATGTCCCGCCAGCGCCGGGCATCGATCGCATCTGCCGGCAGCGTGGCCAGGGTGACCCCGACCGTCTCGGGGCCCACCGGCTTGCCCGCAATCGCTTCCACTCGCAACTGCCGCTGGCCCAGCTGACCGATCAGCCGCAGGTGCAGGACGGGTGTGTGCGAGACATCCACGCCGGCCGGCGACGTTTCGGCCGCCCCGGCCTTGGCCTGGTCACCACGGCTCACCGCGGGACACGCGTCATACAGAGGCACGACCCCGCCCGCGCCGGTCGTGGCGGCGTCAGCCGACATCTCGATGCGCCAGGCCCCCGCCTCGGGGTCGCCCGTCCGGACCAGGCCGTCGCGCACCTGGCCCGGACGGCCCCCGACGCAGAAAAACATGCCGCCCTGCCTCGTGCGGATCGAGTCCTCGAAATCCGCCACCGCGATGGAGTTGCTCGTGGGGGCGACGCCCGCAGGTGGGGTCTCGGGCGTTGTGGCCTGCCCACGTGTGGCGGCAGTCCCGACCGCCGCCATCGCGATGCCGAGGAGAGCCGGAATGATTCCGTCCTTCTGGCGCACAGTGCACTTCCTCGCGCGGCGCGGACTTCCGCACCGCGTTCTGCAATGCCTCGAACCTGACGAGGTCAGATTCGGCTGTTCACCCGACGCGCGCGGGATTCGGTGCCCCCGCGTCTTCGCCGTATGTACTTCGCCGATCGGCTTACCGCCGGCGAACCAGTGCGAGCGCTCCCAGCCCGAGCAGCATCAGCGACGCGGGCTCCGGGATCGCCTGGATGTTGTCCACGCGCAGCCGGATCTTGCCCGAGGGGTCCCCTTCCACCCGGTTGAGGTTGCGCAGCAGCACCCGAATTTGCAGGTTGTCGGCGCCCAGTTGAGCCTGCGTAATGGGCTCCGTCGCGAGGTTCTGCGGAACCAGGTCGGCGAAGTCCGAGGAGATCGTGTAGTAGTTCCCGTCCGCGGGAATGCTGACGATCTTCGCAAACTCCAGGTACCCCGGCAGTTGCAGCATCAGCTCAACATTCGGACCGGGGCCGGGATAGGCCGGATCCAGGCCGTCCACGCTGAGCTGCACGTCCGCGCTGAAGCCGGTGTAGTCCGTCAGTCGCTGGCCGCCGGGCCAGGTGCTCTGATTCGGCGATCGGACTGCCCCGCCATAAAGAGTGTAATTCAGGTTCGTCACGTAGAAGATTCCGTCCGGGCCGGCACCCTGGGAGCCCTGCCCCTCCGCGAGCCCGAAGTCGAGCGTTCCGCCGCCGAACCGGGACCAGTTCTGCACGCTGCCTTCGAAGTCAAAGAGCAGGTCGGCCCGTGCCACCCCGACCGTGCCGACCAGCAGTATGGCCAACGCGGCCAGTCCAATTGTGAGAGAGTTCTTCATCGTTCCTACCTCCTGTCCAAGAGAAAAGAGAGAGCCTCTTTTGCCGGGCGGCGTTCACGTGGCCGCCCGTTCGTCCACCACGTCTAGTAACACCACGGGTAGAACCCCGTGGTCACATCCGACCCCAACATGCAGTCGTTGAAGTTCAGGTAATCGGCTTCGTCGATTTCGCCGTCGCGGTTCGCATCCAGGTTCAGGCACTCCGTCCACTCGGACAGGTCCGCCCCGAAGCACTCCTGGAGCATCGCGAAATCCGCCAGGTCCACGTCCTGGTCCAGATCGGCGTCCGCCCACAGCACCGGCGGATCGTCGATCAGCGTGATCTTGTCGAAGATGATCGTGTTCCGGTTGGAGGACGTGGCGCCCCGCCGCCAGATGCACTTCACGGAGTAAATGTCGCTGATGTCAAACCCGTTGATGCCGGCGATCGCCGCGGCATCCCAGGACCAGTCGAGGCCCGCGAACCAGATTGTGATCGTTTCCCATTCCTGGTCGCCGCTCAGCGGGTACATCCGGTTCACGTACGGCCGGCCCAACACGTTCCGGCCCGGGACGACGGCCGTCGTGCAGTTTCCCGGCTGCCCCGGGAAATCGGTGTCCACCAACTGGAACTGGAGTCGCACGCCCGGCGTCCCTTCCGTTGTCGGCGGATTGTCTCCCGGCGGGAGCACCAGCTTGACCATCATGGTGATGCCCGTGCCCAGGCTCAGGTTCAGGTCCGCGTCTTCGATGCCGGACCCGTACGGCTGGCACAGGGGCTGGTTCAGAATGCGCCCGCCGCCGTGCTTGGAGCCCAGAAACTGGCAGTTCGAAAACCCGTACTGCGCATCGCACGTCGTCCAGTTGCCCGTGGTGAAAACCGCATGCCCGTCCGGCGAGGTCCCGTTCGACCCGAAGTCCGTGGTCGGATACCCGAAGAAGCTCCAGTAGTCCGGATCGCAGAACTCCGTTCGGGTGTCGAAATCAAAGAGGACCCCGGGTTCAATGGGATCGCCGGCGAACGCCGGAACACCCAGCAGCATCACCGCGGCGCCGGCCAACGCCATCCGTTGAATCGAAGTGAGCCCCATATTCCTTCTCCTCGTTCTGATGTGTCCGCGGCCTCCGCGGCCGCCTTCTGCCCATCCTGATCCCTAACTCCAGCGCGGCATGCGGAACACCCGCTGCAGGGTCGGCACCACCGCACCCCGCACCATGCCGAACTCGCCCAGCGTCGACGCCATGATCTCCGTGGTCCCCACTTCCTGCCGCAACGCATCCTCGGCCAGAATCCGCTCAAGCCGGTCCAGCACCGCGTCCCGCAGCACTTCGTGGTCCGAACCCAACACCACCACGCCCGGGTCCAGAAAGTTGATCGCGTGGATGACGTAATTCGAGATGTCGCCCGCCACCCGGTCCATCGCCTCCACCGCGGAAGGCAGGCCGTCCAGGTACGCAGACTCCAGCGCCGCCGTGTTGGCGAAGGGCTGGCCCTCCGCGTCCCGCGCGTACGCGAGCGGATGGACCACCAGCCGCGAAATCTCCCCCGCGGCCCCGAACGCCCCGTGATACGGCTCGCCGTTGATGATGATCCCGCTGCCCAGCCGTACCGCGTCCGCCGGCGTGCCCGGTTCCACCACGTCGAACCGCATGTGGATGAAAATCAGGTTCCGGGAGTGCCGGGCCTCGCCCAGGAAATGCGCCGCCATGCTGCCGGCCACCACGTTGTTCATTACGTCCGTGGCCAGCCCCCAGCGAGATTCGCAGATCGCCCCCAGCGGCACGTCGCGCCACGCGAACGGCCGGCTCCACCGAACGACTCCGTGGGACGTGTCTACCAACCCCGGCAACGCCACGCCCACGCCCTGCATGTCCAACCAACGCAGACCGCATTTGCGCAGCAATCGCTCGCCCGTCTCGAACAGCCGGTCTACGGTCCGCTCCGGTGTGTCCGGGGCGTACGGCAGCAGCGCCTGCTCTGAGGGCTCGCCCCGAAGGTCGCACAACGCTGCTCGAATCAGGGAACCGCTGACCTCAAACCCCACCGCCTGTGGACGCCGGCGCGCCAGGGCCACCAGGCGCGGCGGCCGACCCGTCCGGGTGTTCGATTCCCCGTTCCCGATCTCCTCCACCAGACCTTCATTGATGAGTTGCTTGATGACCGCCGAGACCGTGGGCGGGCGGATGTCCGTCAGCTTCGCCAGTTCGGCGCGGGACACTTCACCCGACTGACGGACCCGATCCAGAATGAGCCGCCGGTTTACGGCCCGGACCAGCGGCGGCGTTCCTGGAAGGTTATCATGCATAACATCGACAATATTAATTAATAGTCCGATACAAAGTCAATAAGGCTGTTCTCGAATGTGGTGATTTTTTCTACAGACCGGCAATAAACAATTGCAAAGAAAGAAGTTGTAATCATTCTTGGATCTGCGACGGGCTCACCGGAACGGCGTCGCGGATGCCGATTCCGGATACGCTTTCGGCCGGTTTCATGACCCTTTCATAATCGAATCAGGATAGTTGGACAGGGATCGTCCTGGAGTCCGCAACCGGCGGTTGGGAGCTGCGCTGGTGGTGGCCGGCCGTGCCGCGTGCTTCAGAGCGTCCCGCAAGAAGGAGAAGAAGCTTGGCGTTTCCTGCCCGGCGTTTGTGCCGGGAACCAGCTATGACCTGTACCGCGGCGGCAACTCCACCGGCGTGGTCACCGACGGGCTGTACCAGGGCGGCACATACAGCGGAGGAACCAAGACCAACACGTTCACGACCAACAACATCGTGACAAACGTCAGCGCGCCGCGAAGCCGCAGGCGACGCGCCAGGCCTCGGCCTTGTATCGCACCGCCGTTTGCTCGAAGGCCGCCAGGTCGCCGGCGTCTCTCTGTGTGCGACGCACAGGCAGGCGGACGCCCAGCATCAACGGCTCATCGCCGGGCATCGGCCTCGGACCAGACTGGGCGAGATCGCAGGACTTCCCGCCGATCGCAACCGACGCCGCCCGGGGCAGCTATTTCGCTCCCCCAAGCGCGGCGGCGCAGCAGACAACAAGGGTGGGACGGGCGTTCCCGCCCGTCGATGCGTGCATGCCAGTGCTTGCAGGAGGTGCGCACGGGGCGCGCTGTCGGGCACCAGCGCGACTTGTTCCGGAGGGCGACACGTCATAAAATGCGGGCGGAGGTGCATCATGGCTCTCTGCCGCGTGTTGATCGAGCAGGACGAGGATGGTGTGTTCGTGGCCGAGTGCCCGACGCTGCCCGGCTGCGTCAGTCAGGGAGCGACCCGCGACGAGGCCGTGACCAACATCAAGGACGCGATCGCCGGGTACCTCGAGAGCCTGCGCCGGCACAACGAGCCGATCCCACCCTCGACCTGGGAAGCCACCGTGGAGGTGCCGGCGTGAGCCGACTGCCCGTCGTCTCCGGCCAGGACGCCGTGCGCCACCCGCCCAGAACTGGTCTCTCCGCAGTACTTCAACGCTCGGTTGCCTCTCGCCCCGGCGGGGCGATGGACTGTAGCCACGGGTGGAGCGAAGCGCAACCCGTGGACGCGTTGTGGTCCGCAAGATATCCGCCCCGGAGGGGCGATGGGGCCGTCGATCGGCCCCGGCGGGGCCAAGGCATGTAGCCACGGGTGGAGTCCCGATGCCAATCGGGGCGGAACCCGTGGTGAGGGGAACGAGAAACATTCTGCCCCGGCGGGGCAGAGGCGGCCGTCACGTCACTCGAAGACATATTGCGGATCGAAGCTCACATCATGGGCACGCAGTAAGGCGAGAAGCTCCCGCTCAAAATCCCGCTTCCGGTGGTGCTCGGCCTGCTTCTCAATATACGCCTTGACGTGTGCCTCCGCTGACTTGCTGACGGAGAAGGCCGCGTATCCCTCCTGCCACGCGAACGAACCCAATGCGGGGAAGGTCTGATGCACCCAGAGCGAAGATCGGGACTTCACCGTCCGCATCAGATCGGCAATCGTTCCATCGGTCCGCCAGCGTAACAGCAGGTGAATGTGGTCGGGCATTCCCCCGACGGCGTAGAGCGTGCCCTTTTCAGCGCGAACGATGCCGCCGATGTAGTCATAGAGCCGTTCCTGCAGCGCAGACTCGATGAAGGCCGTGCGTCCCTTCGTGGAGAACACGACGTGCAGCAGGATTTGCGAGTACGTGCCCGGCATCGGCCTCGTCCTTCGCCCCCTCGGGGCGAAATCACACAAGGAACACAACCGCGCCCACGGGTTCCGCCCGTTCGCCCGCGGCGACCTCGCTCCACCCGTGGCTACAGCCCCTGACCCCTTCGGGGTCGAGAGCGGAGCGCGAGACGAGTTGCTCAAATGCCGCCAGGCCGGGATACGGTCTGCGTCTCACCCATGCGTGACTCGAGTATCACTGATACGGGCACCACGTATCGGTTAGGTGCGGGGCCGAACTCAGGCTTGGCGCCGAGCGCCGCCGCCAAGCTGGGCGCGGGCGTCGATTTCAGCTTGGAAACGGCTTTTTCGGGGCTCATACGTCCGATCACCTTGTCCCGTTTGCCCATTTCCGCGTTCTCATCCGTCCGAAACGCGGATTCGGGACGTTCGGGCCGCCGCTGTCCAACAAATCAGCCCACCGAAACACCTCGAATCAGCACCGCTTACGAGCGGTGGCCTGCACACCTTCTGCACTCAACCGCTTACTGACCCGTGACCACGCTTCGCGCGCTAGAGGGCAGGCGTGCCCGGCTCCGATTGCACCGTCCGCGCCGGGCCACAATTCCGGCCTATTCTGCGTCGGCAGGGTATTGAACGTCGCGTCCGGGTGCGGGGTCCGAGCGACGCGAAGGGTCGCCGTACACGTCGCGGGAAACGCCTGGTTGCGGCGCCTTGCCCTTGCGAGAAACGACCTGCCGGCCGGATTCCTGCTGGCGCTTCATGGCGTCGGCCAACATGCTGTGGTAGTCCCAGCCATGCGACTCCAGGATTTCTCTGCGGGCCTTCCTGACCTCAGCCACGATGGGATCATCAGGCATTTTCTTCCGCTCCAAAGAGTTCATCCGGCGTGCAGACAATCGGAAGCCAATAGCCCGCTTCAGACACCAGATAGCTGATTCTGCCGAGAATCTCGGCGTTGGCAATGTGGGTGCAATTCCAGGTCATCAGATAATCCATGCCATGACGGGAGGCAACCGCGATGTGACCCGCGTCTGTAGCGGCTTTGGGCGGGATGACACCTGATTCCATGATCTTCCCCGTAATCCGGACGACTTCGGCGTCGATTTCAAGCGAAGGGATCCCCTCCACGAGTTCCATTCTTCTTCTTGCCGCCGCTGCGTCGCCCTTCGCGGCCTCATCGATAACCAACTGGGACACGAACAGGTCGTATTTCTCTTTGCGTTGTTCCCACCATTGCCTTGTCGTCTCCTGCTTGCCGGCCACGATCAGGTTGTTCGAGTGTCCGGCGGTGAGGAAACTCGGGATCGTCGTTTCGAGATATACGGTTGGTTTGGCTTCCATCCTGTGGTTCCGTACGCTCGCAGTGCCGCCCATGAGCTTGAAGTCGACCGCTTTCTCGCGTTTTCTCGATCCACAGGCAAGATGCCTGTGCCACACAACCCTACGTGGGCAAAACGGTCAGCGTGGCGTCCATGCGGCCGACGCACAGCTCGCGGGCCGACGTCCCGCTGCCCATTCTCGCTCGGACCTCCTGTGGTACCCCCGACAGCCCTGTCGGCCCGTGAAGGACTGGCGTGCCGTCTACAAGATTCGGCACCAGGAAGACGAGCTGCGATGGCTTGCTCTTTTGGACCGCCGGCACCTTCGTCTCGCCGCCGGCCGTGGCGACGAAGTACAGCCCCTCGTCGGCCGCGTCAGGGTCGGCGGTGACGCTATACTCGAGCAAAATGTTCTGGATGGGCATCGGTCGGTCCTCCCGAATGGCGTTGCCTCCCGATGGGGCTCGACCCTGGCATGCAGTGTACGCCGCCGGGGGACGGGGTCAATGGGACGCGAGGGAGATGTCCAGGCCGGCGATTGAGACAAGATCAGCCACTTCCCCGGCCGAGCCCATTCGCCCGCCCCGTCCGACCGCTTACGGGAGTTCTTCGTCGCGCCGCAAGTTCAACCGATCCACTTCCTTCGGATGTTCCGCATCGTAATGGAAGATGGACGCGCGCCCGCAGGCCGGGCCGTTGCGGGACTGGTTCACCGGCGGGACCTGCGGTAGGCTCATCGTCGCACCATTTGCATTGCAGGAGGGTTCGCCGATGTCCACGCAGCCCGGTCGCATCGAAAAAGACAGCATGGGAGAAATGCGCGTGCCGGCCGGCGCCTACTGGGGCGCCCAGACCCAGCGGGCCGTCGAGAACTTCCCCATCAGCGGGTACCGGCTGGGACGCCCGTTCATCCGCGCTCTGGGGCTGATCAAGCGGTCGGCCGCGCAGGTCAACAAAGCGCTGGGTCTGCTGGATCCGGCGCTCGCGGAGAAGATCGAAGCCGCCGCGGCCGAGGTGATCGACGGCAAGCTGGACAGCCACTTCGTCGTGGACGTCTTCCAGACCGGCTCCGGCACCTCCAGCAACATGAACGCCAACGAGGTCATCGCCAACCGGGCGAATGAACTGGCCGGCTCGGCCATCGGCTCCAACCAGCCCATCCACCCCAACGACCACGTGAACCTGGGCCAGTCGTCCAACGACGTCATCCCGACCGCCATTCACGTTTCCGCCGCGGAGGCCTTCCACCAGGACTTGGTGCCCGCGCTGAGCCTGCTCTCCGCGGAGCTGAACGCCAAGGCCGCCCAATTCGATTCCGTCCTGAAGATCGGCCGCACGCACCTGCAGGATGCCACCCCCATCCGCCTGGGCCAGGAGTTCTCCGGCTACGCAGCCCAGGCCCTCCTGTCGCTGGACCGCGCTGGCCGGGCCGTCGCCGCCCTGCGGGAACTGCCCATCGGCGGAACGGCCGTCGGCACCGGCATCAACGCGCACCCGGAGTTCGGCCGGCGGATGAGTGCCGCGCTTTCCGAGGCAACCGGCCTGGATTTCGTCGAAGCCGCCAACCATTTCGAGGCCCAGGCGGCGAAGGACGCCGTGTGCGAGGCGAGCGGACTGCTGCGCACGATCGCCGTCTCGCTCACCAAGATCGCCAACGACATCCGCCTGTTGGGCAGCGGCCCGCGCTGCGGCATCGGCGAAATTTGCATTCCGCCCACCCAGCCGGGCAGCAGCATCATGCCCGGCAAGGTCAACCCGGTCATGAGTGAGATGCTCATCCAGGTTGCGGCCCAGGTCACCGGAAACGACACGGCCATCGCACTGGGCTGCCGCGACGGCCATTACGAGTTGAACGTCATGATGCCCATGATGGCCCACAACCTGCTCGAATCCATCCGGTTGCTCTCCAATGGCGTGCGGGTCTTCACCGATCGCTGCGTGAAAGGCATCGAGGCAGACCCGGACCGTTGCCGGGCCATGATCGAGCAGTCGCTGGCCATGTGTACGAGCCTTGCCCCCCTGATCGGCTACGACCGGGCGGCGGCCATCGCCAAGGAAGCGTATCGGACCGGCAAAACAGTCCGGCAGGTGGCCCTCGAGCAGCGAGTCCTCGACGAGGCGAAGCTCAACGAGGCCCTCAACCCGCTCTCCATGACCAAACCGCGTCCGTAGGGCTTGCGGCTTGTGGGCGTGGGGTCGAATTCCACGGGTCAAATCCGGTACAATGGGGCGAAGGGCCGAAGGAGGCGACGAATGCGGCTGGTGATGGTTCCCCTTCTGGTATTGGCGATCTCGGCGGCGGCCCAGCCGCCGGATCTGGTGACGACGGCCGGCGCGGAGTTCGCCAAGGACGGCCAGGCGTGGCGGTTCATCGGCGTAAACCTCCGCGGGCTCGTGCATTATGGCGGCGGAGACGGCGCCCTGCCCTACACCAGCCTCGGCCACATCGACGAGAACCTGGCTGGCGTCAGCGGCATGGGCGGCCGGGTGGTCCGGGTCTTCGCGGCCAACCGGAACATCTCGCACCAGACGGCCGTGAACCGGCTCGGCTACGCGCTGGACAAGGCCGACCAGTACGGAATCAAGCTGATCATCGCGCTGACGGACTTCTACCCCACCCCGTTCCACCCGCAGGGCGACGACGGCTACTACACGCAGAACCCCTGGGGCTGGACCGTGTTGAATCACGACTGGTTCGCCGGCGGCTATCAGAACAACTACCTGCCGTACGTGCAGTTGGCGGTCAGCACGTACAAGGACCATCCGGCCGTTTTCTCGTGGCAACTGGGCAACGAGATTGCCGACCAAACCAGCGCCGACACGCACGATGCGTTCGTCCACGCCATGGCGGCGCACATCAAGGCGATCGATCCGTATCACATGGTGTCGATCGGCATGTTGTCGCTGGAGCATGTTCCGGGCTACTCCGAGGCGCGGGGGGTGGCGCTGTTTCGCGATCCGAACCTCGATTTCCTCACGGCACACTCGTACAACGGCGAGACGCGCGACCTGGACTTCCGCGTGCGCAGCGCGGTGGTCAAACCCATCATCATGTCGGAGGTGGGGTGCAGCACGGACGTGGTGGGCGATCGCGTGGCCTTCATGCAGGGACGCATCAACGACTTCGTGACCACGCAGGGCGCCCGCGGGTTCATGCACTGGGGCTACCAGGCGCAGTCGCACGACATCGGCGACGGCGACAACTACTACGGCTTCGACCGCTACGCCCATTCGGACTACTACGCCATGTACGCGATGTACCAGTCCAACGCCGCGGTGCTTAACGCGTACAACCAGCCGGTCGTCCCACCGATCACGCCGCCGGGAACAAACGTGGCTCGCCTGGCCGTGAACTGGGCGGCGGATTCGACCGCCGGCTCGTCGTTTTCGGGCGACAAGGCGTACGACGGCGCGCTGAACACGAAATGGGCCTCCGGCGGCGGCGCCGGCGGACACTGGCTGGCCTTGGATCTGGGGGCCGAGCGGGCCGTCACCGGCTACCGCATCCGGCTGGCCAGCGAGGGGAGTGAATGGGTGATCTTCAACTGGAAGCACTTCCTCATCCAGAGCGGTTCGAGCCTGAGCGGGCCGTGGACCACGCTGTTTGACGTGTCCAACCCGCTGCAACTGGGCTACACGGTCTCACCGCACGACGTGCCGGTGTCGGCCCGCTGGGTGCGCCTGCACGTGGACAACTGCGGCATCGATAATTACGCCCGCCTGCCGGAGTTCGAGGTGTACGCCGTCACGCGCGGCGACCTGGACGGGGACGGCGACGTGGACCTGCGGGACTTCGTCGCGTTCGAGCAGTGCTTCACCGGCAGCGGAGTCATCCAGGAAGAGCGGTCCTGCATCGCGGCCCATTTCGATCCGGACGGCGACGTCGATACAGACGACCTCGCCGGCTTCATTACGGCCATGACCGGCGCCCAGTAGACCGTTCGCCGCAGCACGATCACGCCGGAGGCGGCGCCAGTTCCTGGAGGAAGCGGAAGATCTCGGCCTGATAGAAAACAATCATCAGTTGCACAAAGTTGAAGAGAACGTGGCTGATGATGGCCGGAAGCAGCGACTGCCGCCAGATGGTGAACACGGACCAGACGACCCCGATCACGAACAGCGGCACCACGGTCAGCGGCACCTGTTGTGCCATATGAGGCAGGGCGAAAAGGAGCGAGCCGATCAGGACGGCCGCCCACCAGGCGCCGGTGATCCGACGCAGCCGCGTCAGCAAAAAGCCGCGAAAGGTCAGTTCCTCCCAAAGGCCGACCCACGCGGACAGGGCCAGGAATCCAAGCCAGTGCATCCGCGGCAGCATCTCCATGATCTTGTCCACGTTTTGGTTGAGCGGCTCTCCCTCCGCCAGCAAATTGATGAGCAACCCCATGAAGATGAAGGTCGCGAGCGCCGCCAGAAACGCCCCGAGCCCCAGCAGAATGTTCCAGCCGGGTTGCCGATCGGTCAGCCCCACTTCCGCCAGTCGCCCGCCTCGCAATAGCGTCAACGCGACAACGCACACGATGGCCGCCGTTCCATGTGCGGCGACCGCCAGAATGCTTCCCCACGGATCGATGTGGTGCTGCTCATCTACAAGGCCCAGCCAGTCAAGCAGCGGCCCCAGCAGCAGCGTGGTGACCAGCATGACTCCGCCCAGGATCCCCAACTCCAGCAACGCCCGCACGCGGGAAAACGTCGGAACCAGCAGGGGGGCCACATCCGCGCGTCGGCCCCGCCCCGCCAGAAGCGGCCGCGCGAACGGGATGCCAAAGGACACGTCTCCCGGCTCGCCGGACGGGTCAGAAGCATCGCTCGGGTCGGGCTCGCCTTGCGTCACGCTTGAACCACCTCTGTGGGCATACAGTCTCGCTTTATCGAGCTTGCCCAGGAGCCGCGGGAATCACACCTAGACTATCCGCGTCAGGCTGCCCGGGAAAGAACCGGTTGCCCAGACACCTCTGCCCCCCGTACACTATCGCGGTCGCCGACTGGGCGCGGTTTCGGGGTCGGCGCAAACATTCACACCTGGCGACGAGCAAGGAGAGGTTTCATGAAACGGCAATCAGTTCTGGCCCGGCCATTGGGCCTGGCAGCGGTTCTTACAGGCATCGTAATGTTGGCGGGCTGTGGCCTGCTTTCGAGTGGCGGCGGCGGCAGCACCGACAGGCAGCCGCCGGAACTCGTGGTGTGGGGCGATCCGGCCGGCAATGACCAGCATCCCCTGATCCGCGATGCGAACAATCTCCCGGACCGCGGGGTGTTCGTCGGTTCGGATGGCCGGGTCGTGTTCTCTGCGGGCGGCGTCTGTGACACCTGCACGGTGCAGCGGGCCATCATTTCACTGGCGGGTACGCCGGTCGCGGCCATCCGTTTCGGTCCGGACCGCGGCGGGGCGAATGTCCGGCGGCCGTACCTGGTTTCCGCCGACTCGGACGCCTACATGATCCAGTTGGTGAGCGTGGGTGATTCCGTGGCGTTCCAGAAGACCGACGAGCCGTTCGAGACGGTGGCAGCCACACTGGTGATCTGGGGTGACCCGGCGGGCACCGCGCAAAGCGATGCCGTTCGCGACGTCACGGACAGCCCGCAACGGTTCGTTTTTGTCGGGACCGACGGGTTCGTGCAGTTTGACAACGGAACGATCTGCGGCACGTGTGAGGTGGACGGCCCCACCATTGCGTACGGCAATCTGGACATGAACATCCGCTTCGGCCCCGGTCCCGCCGGCGGCGAGGGGCGTAAGCCGTTCCTCGTGTCGACGGATGGGTTCTACGTACGACTGGTCGAAGGGTCCGGTGGTGTCATGACCATCGAGAAGACCGATACCCCGTTTGAGGATCCCGACGACCCCTCGGACGACCTCGCCGAGGAGGACGGCACGGTGGCAAACGCGGCCCCCGGTGACTACCCGGACGACGACCTGGCCGAAGTGGACGGGACGGTCGCGAATCCGGCCGGCGAATCGTCGAGCGGCGGCGGCCTCCTGGGCTCGTGTGCCCCGGGCCTGTTGATGTGGGCGCCACTGACGGCCCTGGGCATCGGCCTGATGTACGTCGGCCGCCGACGGCGGATGTAGGGGCATCCGGGCGAAGATACCAACCTGGAAAGACCCAGCGAAGCAGCCCCTCTGGTATGGACCAAACGTACGCCCAGCCCGATCCGCATTCGGGCTGGGCGTGTCGCTATGCACCCTTGCTTCGTAACCGCCTCTCGCCCGTCATGAGCCACCCGTGGCACATGAGGGCCACTCGCTGCCGATGCCAACCCGGCTTTTCGGACTCGGCGCCGGACGGACTGGCGGAACCCGTCGCAGACCTGATAGGCCCCATCGCCTTACCCAACTGGGTTGAATGCGACGAAGCGAAAACGGTAGAATCCGGTAGATCGGCGGGGCGAACGGCTCAGTCGGGCCGTCCGTCCGTGCATGCTGACAGCCCCCCTGGAAGCACCACCCGGCGCTGGGATTCAGGCTGCTCTGTGGACCCCTTTTGGAAGGCAAGACGACCATCATGTCATACAACAAACTGCTTGGACGCTGCGGGATCTGTCTGGCGGTGATGACCGCCTGGACCGTGCCGTGCCTCGGGGCCCGCGACATTGAACCACTGGTTCGGGAGTCGCTGCAGCAGGCGATCCAGGCTCCAGACGACGAGGGCCGCGTTGTGCTTCCGCCCGGGGCTGTGCTGGACCGGACGGAGTGGGACGACGGCCTGGCCCGAATCGACCTGACTCTCCCTGCGGAGTTGGCGGGTTGGATGGTCGAGCCTGCGGAGGTGGAGCGACTCCAGGAGCTTCTGAGCGCCGGCTTGTGGGAAGACCCGGCGTTCCGCGGGCTGCTGGTTCGGGTGCGGATCGGGCCGGACGGGGAGCATCTGCCGCTCGACGCGTACCTCCCGGATACGCCCGCCCCGACGTCCGGGGCCGAGCCACTGGATATCGCCCCGGCGCTGCGGGCCGGCGAGCCGGGGATGCGCTCGCCCGACCTGGGCCAGCAGCCGACCGGTGCGCTGAGCGGAGTCACCGTCTTTGCGGCGGCCGGACACGGCTGGACGGCCGGCACGTCCAGTTGGTTCCTGCAGCGTCCTTTGCTGCTGAACATGATCGAGGACTACGGCAATCTGGAGCAGCTAAACTATTTTGTACAATACCTTTACAACGCAGGCGCCACGGTCGTGCCGTCTCGGCCCGTCGGATACCAGAACATTGAAGTGGTAATTGACAACGACGATCCCGAGGTGACGTTCACCGGCACGTGGACCAATAGCACGGGCAGCCCCTACTACCAGGGCCAGCGGACGATCAGCGGTGTCCACTATCGGTTTGCCTCGGCCGCCACGACGGAGTCGGCCACGGCGCGGTACACGCCGAACCTGCCGGTGGCGGACTACTACCCCGTTTACACGTGGGTGCTCAGCAGCACGAATCGCACAACGCAGAAGTACCGGATCGTCCACGCCGGCGGAACCACGGAGATGGTCGTGGACCACCGGCTGGTCGGCAAAGGCTGGGTCTGGCTGGGCAACTACTACTTCCTGGCCGGCACCGGCGGGTATGTCGAGATCAGCAACGAGTCGGCGGCGGGTGGCAGCGTGATCGCAGACGCCATCCGCTTCGGCAACGGAATCGGTGACGTGGTGGGCGCCGGCCCCGGCACCATCAGCGGGTATCCGCGCGACGAGGAGGCGCAGCGATACTGGGCGGAGAGCGAGACGGGCATCAACGCGGTGGGGATGGACCCGGGCATCTACGACTGCTGCTCGACGGACCAGTCCGACAACATCGGGGCCTTCGCCCGCTGGGCACGCGAAATGAACGAGACCGCCACGAACAACGACCGGTGGCGGCGGGTGTACCTGGAGTTCCACTCGAACGCCTCGAGCGGCTCGGCCAAAGGCACGGTAGCCCTGATCACCACTACCGGCGCCACGACCAACCAGGCGCTATTCGCCGACATCATGGGCGGGGAGATCCAACTCGACATGCAGATCCTGGATGGCCTCGTGCCCTTTGAATACCTCTGGGGCTCGCGGAGCAATACGTACACCTCTGCCTACGGGGCGATCAGCACCGGCAACAACGGAAACGAGTTTGACGCGACGATCCTGGAGGTGGCGTTCCACGACAACGTGGAGGATGCGGCCCTGCTGCTGGACCCGAAGGTGCGGGACGCGGTGGCCCGCTCGTCGGTGCATGGCATCATCAAGTTCCTGAATGCGTTGTCGGGCAGCACGGTGCCGCTCGCCTTCGCCCCGGTGGCCCCGGAGCGGGTGCAGGCCGTGCATAACGGATCGGGCGGCATCGTGGTGTCCTGGATCGCCCCGCCGGCCGGCGAGGCGTTCGGCAACGCGCCGACCGGCTACCGCATCTACCGCTCGACCAACGGCTACGGGTTTGACGGCGGACTGGACGTGGGCAACGTCCTGACGGCCACCGTCTCGGACATTCCCGCGGGCACCGCCACGTGGCTGCGCGTGGCGGCGTACAACGCGGGCGGCGAGTCGATGCCCTCGGAGACGCTGGCCGTCCGGCGCAGCGCGGACGAGTCGGCGACGTTCCTCATCGTCAACGGCTTTGACCGGATCGGCCGGACCCAGAATCCGTCGCAGACGCTTTCCGGCGTGGGGACGCAGCGGCGCCCGATGATCCAGCACGTGAACACGCGCGACTACTCCGTGCAATTGGGGGGAGCGCTCGCGGCGGCGGGAGCGACGTTTGACTACGCCTCGAACGAGGCCGTCATCGCCGGGACGGTGTCGCTGGGCGACTACCGGGCGGTGGCGTGGATTCTGGGGGAGGAGTCCAGCGCGGATTCCACGTTCGACGCGACGGAGCAGGCGCTGGTGACGGCGTACCTCAACGCGGGCGGGCGCCTGTTCGTCAGTGGAACGGAAATCGGCTGGGATCTGGACTACCTGAACAACGGCCGCTCGTTCTACAACGACTACCTGAAAGCCGACTACGTCTCGGACGACGCGGGCACCTACGCGGTATCCTCGGTGGCGGGGTCCATCTTTGCCGGCATCGCGCCGTTTTCCTTCGACAACGGAACGATCTGGTACGACGCCGACTACCCGGACCGGATCAGCCCGCTGGGCGGAAGCGTGGCGGTCCTGAGCTACCTGGGCGGCTCCGGCGGAACGGCCGGCATCGCGTACGACGGGTCGTTCAAGGTGGTGAACCTCGGGTTCCCCTTCGAGACCGTCACCTCGGCGGCCACGCGGGAGGCCCTCATGGATCGGGTGGTGGGCTTCTTCTTCCCCGGACCGTTTGACGCGGACCGCGACGGCGACGTGGACGTGAACGACTACATGAACTTTGCCTCCTGCCTGCTTGGGCCGGGTGTTCCCCACGCCCCCGGTCACGCCTGCCTGGTGCATGATGCGAACGCCGACCTGGACGTGGACCTCGGGGACTTCGCGGAGTTCCAGGTGGTGTTTACGGGAGGGTGAAGACCGGCGAAGATAAGGGACGCTGCGGCGGGGCGGCGCCCCGAACGGCGAAACGGTGTTGGCCGGTCGACGCGCCCATCCGTCTCTGGCGGAAGGGTCGCGGCTCCCGGATTTGTGATGACCCCAGAAACGGAACCCCGAACATGTCCAACCGATTGACCGTACCCATCCCGGAAGACCAGATTCGCGCCCTGAAAGTCGGCGAGTCCGTCACGCTGTCCGGCGTGATCTTCACCGGCCGCGACGCGGCGCATAAGTACATGGTCGAAAACTTCGTCAAGGGCCCCTGCCCGGCATCGGAGCAGGCCATGTACGACATACTCAAAAAGGGCCTGGCCGGCTCGGCCATCTATCACTGCGGTCCGGTCGTGCGGAAGCGCGACGACGGCAAGTACGAATTCGTCGCCGCCGGCCCGACCACCAGCATCCGCGAAGAGCCGTACCAGGCGGACGTCATCGGGCACTTCGGCGTGCGTGCGGTCATCGGCAAGGGCGGCATGGGCCCCAAGACGCTGGACGGCTGCCGGAAGCACGGGGCCGCGTATCTGCACGCCATCGGCGGGGCAGCCACGCTCATCGCCGAAAGCGTGAAGGAAGTGGTCGAGGTGTACAAGCTGGAATTCGGCGTGCCGGAGGCCCTGTGGATGATCCGCGTGGAGGACTTCCCCTGCGTGGTGACCATGGACGCGCACGGCCACAGCCTACACGACGAAGTCCTGACCGCGAGCCAGACGAAGCTGGAAAAGCTGCTGGCCGGCTGACGTCACCGGCCTGCGAAACGGCGTACCAGGGTGGACCCTCCAGGGGGCGGGGAAGGGGCTGCGCGGAGTAAGCACATGACACGACTCCTTGCCCGCCTGCTGCTGGCGTTCGCGGTGGTGCTGGCCGCTCCGGTATTCTGCACGGCCCTGGTAATTGTTCTGGTAGAATGTACGTCGTGGCGCATGTTCCCGCTCTGGCTTTTGGTAGCGGAGTGCGTCACAGGTTTGCTGTTCGTCATTGCATGGATCGCCGTCTGGCGCGGGCAGGTCGTCTGGAACGGCTGGCGCCGATCGCTGACGTATGCGTCCGTGCTCTGGTCACTCGGCGTCGGCAGCACCCTGGGACTCGGAATGAACGCAATCACGAATGAGGAAGAGGTGGGGATCATCTTCGCCGGGCTCTTCTGGTTCGTGACGTGGATTCCCAGCACCGCCCTGGTCTGGCGTGAGACCGCCCGGGAGCGGGCGGCACGGCTGAAGACGATCGCCGTCGGCACCGTGAACTGCCCGAATTGCGGCTACAACATGACCGGCCTGCACGAGGCCCGGTGCCCGGAGTGCGGCACTCGGTACACGCTGAACGAGCTCTTCGCGTCCCTGCAGGAAAGCGCGGGCGACCTGGAGCCGGAGGCCCCAGACGCCCCGGGCCGACACACGCAGAACTGACGGCCTCCCGCGAACACCACCGCGCACCCGGCCCTTACCGTTCGGCGCGGGCAATCGCAGACTTCAGGGAAGGTGCCGGCCTGTCCCGGCGACGACGACTGTTCGAGACGCGGGTGGCGGGGCGGCGGCACAATGAAACCACGTCGGTCGATGGGCAAAGAGCGGGGACGTTGGCTGCGTTTCGGGTGGCGGACGTGGAGCACTCCGGCGCACGGGGGACGGCGAAGCGAACCCGGGCGGGTCATTCGTGGTCCCGATGCGGCGGTGTAGTGTTCGGTGCGGGGTCGCCTGCCTCAGGGACTGGATGGGTACGCTCTCGTGGGAGGCGCAATACCGTTACGGTCCTGAAACAGGGCGGATTGCGATGCAGAATGCTGGCAACATTCTATGGAACCCGCCGCCCACGTGAGGCGATGCCTATGCAGAACCGAGTAGCAGTTTACATCCGATTGGATCATCGCCGACCGTGGCCAGAGGGGGTTCTGGCCGACTTCAGCGATGCGATGACACCTTCGTCTAGATTTGTGTTTCCTGAGGGCTCTCGATCCGAGACGCAATTCTTGTCCATGGTGGAACTCGAGCAGGTGCAGAGACTCGTTTACCTCCGGTGTTCCAAGAGCCAAATCGGAAGATTCCCGTATTACCATCTGTGCCTGCGGGCGAGGATGATCGACCCGCCGGCTGCGTTCCTGCAGCCTGGATCCGCATGCAATCTCGCAATGCCACCACTATGTTGGACTGGCGCGGTCCAACAGCGACGGGTACGTGTGGCGCCGCGAGACATGAGTGGGCTCGATATCGTTCGCGTGGATCATTGCTTATCCCCTATGACGATCATCATCTCTCGGCAATGCAAGAATGTGCTGGAGCAGGCCGGCGTCGTGGGGTGTCGATATGTGCCGTGTGTGAACGTCTCCAAGCCGGGAATGAACCTTGCCTTGGATTTGCCAGTCAGTCGCTCAGAGATCGATGATGCCGATTATTGGCAGCTTCAGATCACACAACGAGTGCATCGGGGCACCTGCGTCGGACGCCTGCGCTGCTTGGTAGAGAAGTGCCCTCGCTGCGGTGCCGTATCGCGATTCCTTTCTACGGAGATGCCCGGATTCTACAATGAGGGTGATCTAGTGGCGGCGGATTTCCAACGGAGTGACTCGATTCGGACCTATGACGACGAGGAATGGCGTCTGAAGGGTGAAGAGGTAATCGTATCGCAACGGGTGATCAGCCTGATTCTCCAGAATGAGCTTAAAGGCCTAACTCGATTTCTTGCGGAACCACGAATTGACTTCGCAGCTGTGGATATTCGGAAAGGGCAAACGGGACATGACCAATTTTGGTGAAGAGCAGGGGAATCTCCACTGAGGCGTATACCGCGACAGGGGAATTCCGAACGATTCGATGCGCGGCACCCGGCGGATGAACGATTGCGGCGCACGATGTGCTCTTTGACGAGTGAGTAAGCCCTTTGGGCGAAGGGGACCCTGGCTTCGCCAGCACCAGACGGCGTTGCACCCCGAGCGTCCGTGAGAGTCCGCGTTGCGCGTCTGGCCCATGCGACGACGGCACCGTGTGCGCGCAGGGCCGGACCCCAGCGGGGTCGAGGCTGCCGGCTGCGGGTGGGGGTCCGATGCGAATCGGAGCGGAACCCGTGGGACGCGGGCACGCTCCCCAGCCGTGTTCCGCCACTTCGAAGCTTCGTCTTGGCGCAGGGAGTTGCCGGCCGTTTGTGATGCGGCCTCTTCCATGCCGCATGCGTCCTCGCTGGGGTCGTGGTTTGGCTGTCTACGCTGGAAGCTGCGGCTGGCTGAAGCCGACCAAAGAACCAGAGCACGGAACCCCGTTGAAACGGGGTGCCGGGCAAAGAGGGGATGTGTGCGGGGCGGTCAACCGGCCGTAAACGACCGGCCAACATCTGGAAACAAGAAACTCGAAACTGGAGACTGGAAGGGATGGTCCGCGGGGCGGACCCTACGCCCCTGCGGCGGGGAAGGCCCGTGAACGGGCCTGTGGCCGAGAGCAGAGAATGGGCACTGCGCAAGAACGGGGGCACACACGCCTACCGCAACAACGGATAGCCCACGAGGCGGACCCTACGGGGGCTAATCGGAATCCTGGCCCGCGAGGCGGACCCTGCGGGGGGTGGCGCTTCTCCTGGGGCCCACGATCCCGCGGGCGCTCGGTCCCGCCCGCTCCGGCGGGTTCAAGCGGGGGCGGAAGCGGCGTATAATGGGTTGCACGGACCGCCCACCCGGTCAACCGGCCGCTTGCACAGGAGCCCACCCATGCTTCACGGAAGAAGAGTACTCGCACTGTCCGCGGTGGTGTTTGCGGCGTTTCTTCTGGGCTGGCAGATCCTGGCCGACCCGCCCGCAGAGCCGGCCCCCCCGGCCAGCCAACCGACGACCAGCGCCCCCGCGGAATGGCCCCGCCCGCGCACCGACGACCGCAAGATCGAGCGAGAACGGATGGTCAAGCACCAGATCGAATTCCGCAACGTGAAAGACGCCGACGTGCTGGAGGCCATGCGGAACGTGCCGCGGCACTGGTTCGTGCCGACCGACAAGGCGCGGTACGCATACGCCGACACCCCGCTGCCCATCGGGGAAGGCCAGACCATCTCCCAGCCGTACATCGTGGCCCTGATGACCCAGGCCCTGGGCGTCAAGCCGGAGCAGAAGGTGCTGGAGATCGGAACCGGCTCCGGCTACCAGGCGGCCGTTCTGAATGAGCTGACGCCGCACGTGTACACGATCGAGATTGTGGAGCCCCTGGCCAAGCGGGTGGCCGAGACGTTCAAGGATCGTGGCTACACGTCCATCCAGTTGCGGTGCGGCGACGGGTATGCCGGCTGGGCGGAGGCGGCGCCGTTTGACGCGATCATCGTGACCTGCGCCCCGACGCGCATCCCGCAGCCGCTGGTCGACCAGCTTGCGCCGGGCGGCAGGATCTGCATTCCCGTCGGCCGCCAGCACGAGATCCAGCGGCTGACCGTGGTCACCAAGCGGGAAGACGGACTGCTGGAGTACAAGACGCTGGAGGGCGTTCGGTTTGTGCCCATGACGGGCAAGGCGGAGGAATCCCGTCGCTGAACCCGCCGGCCCGGGCCGGACGAATCAGGGCGTGGCGAGCGCAGCGCGGGCGAACTCCGGGAGCATCCAGCGGGCGAATTCCTCGGGGTCTTCCGTGCGTTTGATCTCTCGGGCGGGGACGCCCACGACGGTGCTCATGGGAGCGACGTCGTGGATCACCACCGCGCCACCGCCGATGACGGCCTCGCAGCCGATGCGGATGTTCTGGATCACCGTGGCCCCGATGCCCACGAAGGCGCCCGATTCCACCGTGACCCTCCCGGCCAGTCGGGCCCCGGGGCAGATGTGGCAGGCCGTCCCGACCATGGATTCGTGGTCCACGATGGACCCGGTGTTCAGGATGACGGAGTCTCCGATCTGGCAATGGGCGCAGACCAGGGCCCCGGCCGCGATCACGCAGTTGGTGCCGATGGTCACGTTGCGGGCGATGTTGGCGGAGGGATGGATGGCGTTGATGAGGGCCAGGCCGGTGCGTTCGATCCGTTCGGCGTAGTTTCGGCGGACGCCGTTGTCGCCGATGGCCACGATCGCGCCCTGGACGTTCATTTCGTCGCGCAGCCGGGGGATGTCGGGCAGACCCCCGAGGACGAGTTGGCCGTCCATGCGGCGTCCGACGATTTCCGCGTTGGAGTCGAGGAATCCGACGACGTCGTGCCGGCCCGCCCGAAGGAGGATGTCCAGCACCACGCGCCCGTGGCCTCCCGCACCGACAATGACAATATTCATGGGCCTGGCGTCTCTTCGTCGCAACAGCCGGTCGCGTTCCGCATTTTCCGACGTGCTTCCGGCCCTCCCGGGCGATCCGCGGATGCGGATCGAGCCCCGCCCCGGTCTTATCGGACGGCCCCGACCCGAACTGAACCGGTTCCCCGTTTTTGACGTAACTCCGGCAGGCGCCGGCCGCGGGCGAGGGGGCGGCGGTGCCCGGTACCGCGGGTGCCTTGCCGTTACCCGCGTTCCGGCGCGTGCGCGGCAATTGACGCGCTACGCGGGTGGGACTATGCTGAATCCGGGAGTGCTGGGCACGTATCAATAACCCCTTGTGCATAGGGAAATTAGGGATGTCAACTCCAGCGACCGCGACGTGGAAGCCGCTGGTCAGCGTGCCGTTTCTGATGAGCGTGACCCTGTTGGGCGCGGCGGCGGTCATGGCCGGCCCGCTGGCTCGGCATTGGAAGCAGGTTTTCATCAAAGACCCCATTCCGCTGCGCAAGCCTCTGCACGAGTTGCGTCGGACGCCGCTGGGGCCGTTTCGTCTGGTGCGGGATGAGCAGCTTTCGGCCAGCATCGTGGCCGCGCTGGGAACAGACTTGTATGTGAACCGGCTGCTGGAGGACACGCGTCAGCCCCCGACCAGTCCGCTTCGTTTTGTCAGCCTTTCCGTCACGTATTACACGGGCGGCACCAATCTGGTTCCGCACACACCGGACGTGTGCATGACCGGGGCCGGCTACACGCAGAAGGACGCGGGGTACGAAACGCTGACGGTGGACTCGCTGGCTGCGGGCAAAACGGAAGTGCCGGTTCGGTGGGTCACGTTCGTGAAGTCTGCGGTGTTCAACCGTGCGGAGCCGACGGTGGTGTACACGTTCCACTGCAACGGCGCCTTCACGGCCTCGCGCACGGGGGTCCGTCAGCGCACGACGAATCCGATCGATCGGTACGCGTACTTCAGCAAGGTGGAGGTGAGCTTCACCGGCGCGCAGGGGGAGACGCCCGGCCGCAAGGAGACGCTGGAGGCGGCGCGCAGCCTGTTTGAGTACCTTCTGCCCGTTCTGGTGCAGGAGCATTGGCCGGACTGGGAGGCCGCGTCGGGTTCGGAGTCTGCCGCGCCGGATGGTGCGGCTTTCCCGGAATGAAGTCACTGAGGACGTTCACAACGCCACGGCGGGAACGGAACTATGGCCAAGCGAAAACGACTGAACAAGAACCTGATCGTCGCGCTGACCGGTGTCGGTTTCATTGTGATGACGGTGGCGGGCGTGGCCCTGGTCCACAGTCTTCAGGCGCGGGACCCCCTGCAGTTTGCGAAGCAGGCGGAGCAGGCGGCGGAGAAGGGGGACTGGGACACGGCCCGGAAGTTTTACATTCGGGCCTACGCCACGAATCACGAGCCGATCTATCTCGTCCGGGTCGGGGAGTGTTTCCTGGAAGTCGGAGACGACCAACGGGCCCGCGGCAGTTGGAATCAGGCGGTGACCGACGACGTGAACCTGGTGGAAGGCTGGGAGCGGCTGGTTGAGTGGCTCGTTCCGTATGCGTCGGTGCCCAACGTCGATCCCGGTTGGCTCCTGGAAGTCAAGAAGAACGCGGAAGGTCTGTTGAACGCGTTGTCCGCGACGGACGGTTCGGAAACGGCGTTGGATGAAACGGACGGCGTGGCGGAAACGGACGGCGCGCCGGAGCGGACGCACGCCGCCGCCCGGGCCCTGGGGACGTACGCCCTGGGGGTGGCCCTGATGGAACTGGCGCAGCAACAGCAGCAGGAGGGCGATGCGGTTCTGGGGCGGAAATACCTGGAGGAATCCGTCTCGCTCGACCCGTCGAGCGTGCAGTACACGTCGCGTCTGGCCCGGAGCCTGCTGGAAGCGGGCGACGTGGCGGGTGCGGAGGCCCTTCTCCGGAAGCTCTGCGAGGTCAATAGCACGCCCGGCGCGGCCGCCGTCGAGTCGAACATCCAGTACGCTTCGTTCCTGCTGACCCCGCAGAAGAACGATCCGGAGCAGGCGCGGGCCGTTCTGGCGAAGGCGGTCGAGTTGGCCGGTGAGGATCGGGAAGCCCAAGCGACGGCCCTCACCGCGCTGGGCACGCTGGCGTACGCGAATTGGGAGCAGTCTCTGGCCGGTCCCGACGCGCCGGAGGACACACAGGCCATCGCGGAGGCCAGGGATCTGTACGAGAAGGCCATCGCCGTCCACCCGGATTCCTTTGAGCCGTACATCCGGCTGGCAGGCATCCACGTGCGGGAGAGCAACCTGGCCGAGAGCCGGGGCGAGAGTGAGGTGGTCCGTCAGAAGCTGGAGGAGGCGATCCGGGTCAACCAGAAGCGTCTGGACCGGGACATCATTCGGATCGGGCGCGAGGGCGGGATGCAGAAGGAGATGCGGTATCGCATGCTGCTGCAGGCCACGGAGCTGCACGTGGAACTGGCCCGCCGCCTGGACGCGGCTTCGCTGGAGCGCCAGGACCTCCTGGACCACGCCCGTGAGCTGGTGACGGAGGCGGAAAACGAGAGGAGCGGCCAGCCGCGCACGCTGGAAGTGAGGGCGACCATCGCGGTTGCCGAGAACAACATGCGGGAGGCGCTTCGACTGACCGAAGAAGTGGACGCGCTGATCGGCTCGCGATTCACGTGGCAACACAAGCTTCGGCTGGCCCGGCTGCGCTACCAGATGGGCGAGTTGGGCGCCGCGCGCAAGGCGATCGAGGAGGCCCTCGCCCGTCCGGACGTCGTCCAGACCGCTCCGGCGGCGCTGTGGACCACGTATGCGCAGATTCTCTCGCGCCTGCAGGAATGGCCGGCGACGGAAGCGGCCGCGCGAGAGGCCCTCCGGCGCAACGCGAACGACGTTCTGGCGATGAATCTGCGGGCGAACGCCCTGAGCGCGCTGGGGCGCGCGGACGAAGCGGAAGAGCTGATGTCCAGGGTTGCGAAGGAGGGAGGTGCGGAAGTTGCGGACCGCATTCGGGACCGCGATTTCCGTCGGCGGCTGCAGGAGGCGATCCTGGCCGGGCGATTTGACGACGCCATTCAGATGCTGCGTGAGAGGATTCAGGCGGACCCCGAGAACGAGGAGTATCCGGTGGCGCTGGCCGGCATTCTCCACGACCGGGGCCGCAAGGACGAGGCTGTGGCCGTGCTGGAGGACGGTCTGGTTGCCACTCCGGACTCGCTGAACCTGCACACCGCGCTGGACCGGCTCGACGAGTCCAAGACGCCCGAGCAGCGAAAGGCGGCCCTGGAGGCCCGCGTTGTGGAACGCGTGCAGAAGGAAGTGACGGATGCATTCGATCGCAACATCGAACTCGGACGCTTTTACCTGAGGCTGAACGAGCTGCGGAAGGCCGAGCCACGCCTGCTGGAGGCGCAGCAGCAGTTTCTGGCCAAGAGTACGCCGTCCGCACGGGCCGCAACGCCGGGTGTTCTTGAGGCGATTCTCCTGTACCGGCTGGATCTGGCGTTTGAAGAGAACGACTTCGCACGAGCCGAGCAGATTGTCGGCACGGCCATCGACCACAACGTGGACCAGGCGGAAGGACAGACGTTTCTGGGGCGTCTGCACCTGCGAAAGGCGGAGGTGTTACGCGACGCGCAGAAGACGGACGAAGCCCGGCAGATGTTCGAGCAGGCGGCCCAGGCGTTCAAGGCCGCCCTGGGGCGTCTGCCGACCAACTCCGAGGTGCAGTTGTTCTACGGGGAAAGCTGTCTGCGGCTGGACCGCGTTTCGGAGGCGGAGATTGCCTTCCGGGAGGCCGCCCAGATCAATCCCCGGGAGGGCCGGGCCTGGAAGGGGCTGGCCGTGATTGCCCAGTCGCGGGGCGACGAGGCCGCCTTCATCGAGTACGTGGAGAAGTGCCGCGATCTTCTGCCCAGAGACGCTACGGTCCAGGGCTGGGCCACGCTGATCCGTGAACAGGAAGATCCCACCCAGGGCATCGCCCGTCGGGAGGATATCCGCCGGCAGAACCCGGGCGACGCACAGAACCTGGTTCGCCTGGCCCGTCTGTATTTCCAGCAGGGCAACCGCGAGAAGGCCGAGCAGGTCTTCGAGGAGGCCCTGGCGCTCCCCGAAATCGATGCGAGCAGCGTCCAGGCGGCGGCCATTTTCTTCGCCCAGACTGAACGGGGCGAACGCGGGCTCCAGTTGCTGCAGGATCTGGTGGAACGAACGGAGGATCCCGCGGAGAAGGCGTCCAACCAGTTGCGCATCGGCTCGTACCTGTTCAACTTGGCGGACCGGGTCCGTGCCGACGCCGCCATGCTGGAAGCGGCCGACATGCAGGCGAACCAAGCCGTCTGCGCGGCCCTCGGCGAGTATTTCCTCAAGACCGGGCGGGTGGAGAAGAGCGTCGAGTGGTACGAGAAGGCTCTGGCCGTGGCCGAGAGCGACGCCTCCCCGCAGGCATCCGTCTTCTGGCGGATTGTTGTGGAGAGCTTCCTGCGGATGGGCAATCGTGAAGAAGCCCGACGCCGGTTTGACCAGTACGCCGCCCGGTATCCGGAGGACCTGGAGGGCCTTCCCTTGCGGGCCGAGCTGGAGTCTGCTTCCGGCAACCCCGCGCAGGCCGTGGCGACCCTTACCCGATACCTGGAGAAACGAACGGGCGATCCGCGTGCCCTTTTCCGCCGGGCGCAGTTGTACAGCGCCATGGGGCAGTGGCAGCGGGCCTGCACGGACCTGGAGCAGTTGCGGGCCGCGGCGCCGAACGCCGAGGGCTTCCGGCCCCGGATTCTCCTGGCCCGGGCGTACGAGATGACGGGCCGGCGAGACCTGGCGGAATCGGAACTGAAGACCGTGCTGGAACGCGAGCCGCGGGCGGCCAATGTGGCGATTCAGCTTGTCAGTTTCTACGAGAAGCACGACCGTCTGGCCGACGCGGAACGGATTGTCACGGCACAGCTTGCCGCGTCTCCGAACGACGTGCGCTGGCTTTACCACGCGGGGCAGTTGGCCGCGAAGCAGCAGGACGCGGCCCGGGCGATTCGCCTGCTGACCCGGGCCTGCGAAACGTCCGACTACGATCCGGCGCTCGTGCTGGCCCTGATGGATTCGTTTGTGCAGTTCCGACGGGTGGCGGACGGCATCGCGTTCTATGAGAACCAACTGCCCCCGCCGCGTCGGAACGCAACCATCATGTCGCGCTACGCCGCCATGCTGGCGCAGAACGGTCAGAAAGATTTGGCCGTTCGCACCTTCTGCCTGGCCGTGGACCGGGTGGGCACCCGGGCCATCTCCGAGTTGACGCCGATCGCCAATGACGCCGCCACGGCGCTGACGACGGCCGGCGCGGTGGAGGCGTTTGCCGGGGACATCGCGGACCAGCGTCTGCAGCGTCCGGCGAGAGTTCTGCACGCCGTGCTGCTGGCGGGTCTGGACCGCTCGGCGGAAGCCATTGCGGCCACAGAGTCCCTGATTGCCACCAGCGAATCGGAAGTGGAGCGAGGCCAGTTCATGATCCAGTCGGCCATGCTCCACGAGACGATCCGGGAGTATGAGGCGGCCCGCAAGCTCTACGAAGAGGCCCTGGTCGCGCTGCCCGAGAACTTCGTCGCCCTGAACAACCTGGCGTATCTGCTGGCGGAACAACTGAATTTGCCTCAGCAGGCCCTTCCGTACGCACGCAAGGCGGTCCAGGTCAGTCCTCCGGCGGGCATGCCGGCCGCCCTGGACACGCTGGGCTGGATCCAGGCCGGTCTGGGTCAACTGGATGACGCCGTCGGCTCCCTGACCGACGCCGTGCAGCGGGACGACCAATACGTTCCTGCCCGCGTACACCTGGGTGAGGTGTACCGCCGCAAAGGGAACTTCGAGGCGGCTACGGACACACTCGTCCTGGCGAAGAAGCTGATCGAAGAGAGCCGCAAGCCCTCGGACCAGGCCCTGCTTGCGAGCGTGGAGGCGAGCCTGCAAAAGGTGCAGGCGAAGGATTCCGCTCCGTAGCCGCGGGGCGAAAGCGATGAACCGGCCCCGAAGGAGATACCGGAGTGGGAGTCCGGAGGCTGCGATCCTGCGCCGCCGGACTCCCGGGCCGGGCGGGCCGCCCGGCGCATCCCGCCGTCGGCGAACGACGACAAAGCCGCTACAATTCTCCGCATGAGCTGGGTCCTACTTCTGGTGCTGCTGGCGTGCTCGGCCGCCGTTTCCGGATCGGAGACGGCGCTGTTCGGCCTGTCCCGGCAGGATTTGTACACGTTCGCCGCGTCCTCCAGTCGCTTGCGACGGACCGCGGCGCTGCTGATGCACCACCCCCATCACCTTCTGCTCACCGTGTTGATTGCGAACACGGCCGTCAACATCGGCATCTTCGCCGTGTCGTTCCATATGGCGGGGGAACTGGGGCGATCGTCTCCCGTTCTGGCCTCGCTGGCCGGCGTGGGGGCGCTGGTGGCGGTGATTCTCTTCGGGGAGATTCTGCCCAAGTCCATTGCCCTGGCTCATCCGCGCGGTCTCGCTCCACTCGTCGCACCGGGCATCCATGCCCTGCAGATCGTGCTTACGCCCGTGCGGTGGCTGCTGGCGGCTGCCCTGGTTGAACCGGCGACCCGACTGCTGCTTCCTCCGGCGGCGCGTGCGCCGGCGGTCTCCACGGAAGAGCTTCGGGACATCATCGAGAGTTCGGTCGGGCAACAGGTGCTCAACTCGGTGGAGAGTGACATGCTCCAGGCGGTGGTCGGCCTGGCGGACGTGAACGTGCGTTCGGTTCTCGTGCCGCGCGTGGACATCATCGCGGTCTCGCTGGGAGACGACCGCGAGGCCGTCCACCGCCGATTCGAGCAATCCGGCAAGACGAAGCTTCCGGTTGTCGACCACAACCTCGACGACGTTCGGGGGCTTCTGTACGCCCGCGACTTCCACCTGAGTCCCGATCGAAGCGTGGAGCAGTTGCTCCGTCCGGTCACGTTCGTGCCGGAGCAGGCCAGCCTGATTCAGGTCATCCGCCATTTTCGTCTGACGCACACCCAACTGGCCATGGTTGTGGATGAATACGGTGGGGTTGCCGGCCTGGTGACTCTCGAGGACGTACTGGAGGAGATTGTCGGGGACCTGCGCGGGCCGGCGGACGAGGAGCGCCCCCTGGCCGAAACCCTGGACGACAACACGTACCGCCTCTCCGGGCAGCTCGGCGTTCGGGACTGGGCTTCTCTGTTCGGCATTCCCCCGATCGAGGCCGACGTGGATACGCTGGGCGGCCTCATCACGGCCCGGCTGGGGCGCCTCGCCCGCGTCGGGGATTGCGTGCGAACGGGCAATCTGACGCTCACGGTGGAGTCGCTCCGCGGGCGGCGCGTGGGGACCCTCATTCTGCATCGTGTGCCGGCGGGTTTGGAGGGGGAGGCATGATCGAGACCTGGCTGTTCTACGCGGTGTGCGCCCTGGCGGCCCTGCTTGGCTCCGCGTTTTTCTCCGGGACAGAGACGGGATTCTACTGCCTGAACCGCGTTCGCCTGCACCTGCGCGTCCAGCGGCAGGATCGAACGGCACGCCCCCTCGCTCGCCTGCTGAATGACGAACAGTCGTCCCTTGCCACGGCCCTGGTGGGGACGAACATCTGCAACTACGCCCTCACGGCGGTGGTCGCCCTGTTCGTCGGTCGGCAACTCGGACTGGACGATCGCAGCGCCGAGATTTACACCACGGCGGTGGTCACGCCCGTGGTTTTCGCGTTCGGGGAAGTGGTGCCCAAGAACGCCTTCCGGACGGCGGCCGACCGACTCATGTATCCGGCCGCTCCGCTGCTGCTGGCCGCCCGCTACCTTCTGCTGCCCGTGGTCTGGGCGATGCGCCGCGTCACGTCAGTGGTCACACGGACATTTGGCGCCGTCGAGACCGGAGGGGATTCGCTGTTCGTGGCCCGGCGGCGGATCGCCACCGTCCTGCGGGAAGGTCTGCTGCACGTCGGCAGCGATCCGGAGCAGTTCGGGCTGGTGGAGCGCGTGCTCGCTCTGTCCAGCACGCCGGTTCACACCGCCATGGTGCCCCGCAACCGCGTCATCGCCGTGCGCGCGGACGCCGGCCCGGCGGAGCTGCGGGACCTCGCCCGCCGGACCCCGCACACCCGCCTGCCCGTCTATGAAACGGACCCTCGCCGTATCATTGGGATGGTGGTGGTGCATAAGGTCTTGGCCGGTCCGACCTCGCCCACGCTCCGCGATGCGATCGAGCCCGTGCTGTTCATCCCGCCCCACGACACCGTGGCCGCCGCCATTGTCCACATGCGGGAGGAGCGGCAGACCATGGCCGTGGTCGTCAACCGCAACGGACTCCTCCTGGGGCTGGTCACGCTGAAGGATCTGATGGAGGAGATCGTCGGCGAGTTGACGGAGTGGTGATGCGCCGGGTCCCTGAGGACTCGGCGGACACGCCCAAGGTTGTCGATCGTCGCCCGATTACTGGGGTCCGCTGCCCTCCAGGGCCGCCTGGAAGAGCACGTAGTCCGCCAGATTCACCGTGTTGTCGTTGTTCATGTCCGCGCAATTGCAGAACACGGTGTACGGCATTTCGAAGCACGTCTGGAACGCGGCGAAATCGTCCAGGTCTACGTCCCCGTCCCCGTCCACGTCGCCCGAACTGCAGGGAGCGCAGGGGTCCGGCGTGCAGGTGGAAAACGGACCGGCCCAGTACCCACCGACGCTCACGCAATCGACCTCAAACTGGTTGGGGAAGCACATTTGGAGCAAGCAGCACGCCCCGAGGGGTTGCGGGCATTCCGTGCTGGAGCATAGTGTCTCATGGAATGTGCCCCCGATCTGATCGCAATACGCCTCCACCGTGTCCTCGCACGATCCGTCGGGCAGGCAGCAGCCGCCGAGTGCGCAGACGCCCGAGGCACAGGTGGTCCCGTGGCCGGCGTAGTACATATGCAGCACGTCTACGCACAGAGTCGGAGTAATGTTGTTCAGGCAACCGCCGATTCCGTCGCAGCAGGCGCCCGTCGGCTGTGGGCACGTCACGTCGTCACAGGTCAGGCCCAGGTGGAAGGTCTCGCCCGGCCCGTTGCACTGCAATTCGTTCACGCCGTTGGTACAGATGCCGTCCAGCCGGCAGCAGGCGCCCGTGGGCAGATCACAGGGGTTGGGGATGCACAACGTGCCGTCGCCCACGTACAGGCCGCCCGCCGCCGCGCACTCCGCCTGAGTGCGGATCGTGCAGGTTCCGGCGGCATCACAGCAGGCGCCGCTCGGATCGCACGTGAACGGCACGTACGTCACGCGGATGTTCCAGTCGCCCTTCGGCCCGTAACTCCCCAGGCTGCTGAACCGATGCCAGCCGCCCGGGCACGCGAACGGTCCGCAGTTTGGCCGGCAGTACAGCCAATTGTTGCTCAGGTCCGAGACCCCACCCACATCCGTGGTGGGAAAGGCGTTGGAGTATTCGTCCGGAGGACAGCACTCCGCCGGCATCAGCCCGGAGTAGCACGGTGCCGTGGGCGGATTGTTGTGCTGGTCGACACGGTACCCGATCGTGAACGTGTGCGATCCGTTGTCCTGCACGAAGATCTGCTCCGGGTCGGACGGATCCACCGTCACCTTCACGTTGACACCCACCGTGCCCGGATTCAGCACGATGTGTGGAAGCAGTTCACCGTCCGAGGAGAAGCTGGCGACGATGGTTCCCGTATCCGGCGTGCCCGACCAGACCAGGATGGACCAGTGCGTCGTCGTCTGCACGGTCGCCTGGTGCGCGAAGATCGCCTCCATGTCCGTCACGTGAACGGGAAACGCATCGGCATCCAGCACATACGAGGCGGCCAGAATCTCACCGGCCACGAAGCCGGCCTGCAGGTTGTAGGATCCGCCGGAGAAGTCCGCGCTCGAGTACGTGTGGATCACCGGCGGGCAGGCACGCAGACCGTCCCCCCACCAGCCGGCGTCGTCGGCCGGAATCGGCGTGATCACCGCCTCCACCCGAATGGGAATCGGCGTCAGGCGCTTTCCGCACTCTCCCGGTTCCAGCCCGGGCGGCTCCTCGGCTCGCACGCCCGCAACAGCGACCAGTCCAAACGCCATCGTCGACACTACGATCCTGGTCATCACGCTCACCGGCCGATTCGCGCGCATCATCTCACAAGCCTCCTTCTCCACGAGTGACCCATCCCTGCCGAAAACAGGTGTGCTCAACCCAGCGGAACCTAAAGGATCCCTCTGGCCTATTCTGGCACCCTGAACCCGTCCGTTCAATCATGTATCTAAAACGTCCCGAAAATGTGGCGCGCCATGTGTGGCTTCAATCGAATAATTGCAGTGGAGCAGGCACAAATGGCGTGAGATGTCGCGCAATGCCGTCAGGGAGATGACGAAACACCCCAGTATCGGACCAATCGGCACGCTCCGTCGGAGCGGGACAGGTAGTCCAGACGCAGACGCTCGCCGGGGGTCCCCAGGCTGGCCGACCGACCGATCGCACCGTCCACCAGGGCCAAGCCGTCCAGGACATCCTGGAACGTGAAGCGGTCGGCATGGCGCGCCGCGGCCAAGTATCGAGCCAGCCAGCCCACGACTGGAACCACCAGCCACAGGGCTCGCAGTCCGTCCAGCGCCGGCCAGCCGTAGTAGGCTGGGCCGAACTGGTAGTGGCTGAGGATCCGCATGCGCAGGAACCGGCCGAGCATGGATGCGATGTGGGCGACATCCGTGTTCGCGGGCCGGACGGCCTCCACGGCTTCGAAGGTGACGTCGTGTTTCATGCCGGCCACCGGCGGCACCCGGCCGTATCCGCGGCGGAACCGGCCGGCCCACCCCAGTTGCTGCAGGCGCCGCATCCAGCGGGTGCGGCGCGACCGGATCTCCTCCAACGTCAGGTGTTCCGTGTACGCGAACACGAGCTGGCGAAAGAGTCCCTGTTGGCGCGGCGTTGGGGGATCGCGGGACACGTCTTCCAGCGCGCTGGGCAGGTCGGGAACCAGCATCTTGACCAGTTCGACGAAGCGGTCCTCGCGAACGCGGTCCAGGTCCGCCAGGCGGAGCGTGTCCACCAGGGAAGCGGCCGCCGCAACGGACTCCTCGAGCGGTCGAGAGCCATCGAGCAGCCAGGCGTTCAGCGCATCGAGAAGGGCGTGGATCTCGGCTGGCGCGGCGGGCCGGGCCCGGCGGAGCAGAATGCCGTCCTTCCGCGATTCGCCTCGGACAGGCATTTCCTCACTGAGCGACCGCACCAGCCGCCGGTATGTCGTCAGGTCCGCGCCGTTCGCCCGGGCCATGGACGGGCAGTCGAATCGCCAGGCGGTCCACCATTTTCCCTGGGCCTCGACGAGAGTGAAGGGATAGGCGCGGCAGGCGAAGGGCTTGGCGTCAAAGCCGAGTTCGGCGTGAATGCGGCAGAGGCCGTCGTCTTGCAGGAACACGCATCGGCCGTCCGGCCGCTTGTTGAGGGCCCACTTGTGGCGGACCGACACGTACGGCGCGACTCCCAGCCGGCGTTCCCACTGCTGTTCGTCGAGACGGCGACGATCCGCTTCGCGAAGATCGCCCACCAGTTCGCGGCAGCAGCGCGTGCAGGAGTGGCAGCTCCACCGCTGATCCGGCACAGCGGGAATGTGGATAGGGAGGGATACCGGCTCCATGACCGGATTATACGAGGCCCGGCGGACGCCGCCCAGCGGAAGCGCTTCAGCGAGCGTTGGGTGCCACCATGTGGTCCGGGTCCTTGGCGAAGTGCCGGGCTGTCTCAAGCGAGATGCGCCCGGCGAACAGAAGGTTCTGCAGACTCTCATCCAGGCTGAGCATCCCGTCTCGCTTCCCGGTCTGGATGGCGGTGTCGATCTTCTCCACCTTCCCGGCGCGGATGGCCGCCCGCACACCGTCGTTGACCACCAGGATCTCCAGAGCCAACGCCCGCTTCTGCCCCTCTATGGTCGAGGGCACCAGTCGTTGCGAGATGACGTAGCGCAGGCTCAGCGAGAGCTGGGTCCGCGCATCGTCCTGGGCGTCGGCGGGGAACAGGTCGATCAGCCGGGTCACCGCGCCCTTGGCGTCCTTGGTGTGCATGGTGGTGAGGATGAGGTGCCCGGTTTCCGCGGCGCTGAGCGCCATCTGGGCCGTGTCGCGATCCCGGATTTCGCCGACCAGCACCACGTCGGGGTCCTGCCGCAGGCCGTATTTCAGACCGTCGTAAAAGGAGTCCACGTCCGTGCCCACCTCGCGCTGGGTCACCACGCTGTCGGCCCGCAGCGGATAGACGTACTCGATGGGCTCCTCCACGGTGATGATGCGGTTTCCGCCCGCGTCGTTCAGCAGACTGACCAGTGCCGCCAGGGTCGTGGATTTTCCCGAGCCCGTGATGCCGGTGATGACGATGAGCCCGTTGGCCGTCGCCACCAGTCGGTCGGCCAGCGACCTGGGAAACCCGAGCCACTCCAAAGACGGCACCTGGTCGGGAATGTGGCGCAGGCACAGGCCCGGCTTCCCCTGCGCGGAGAAGACGTTGGCTCGAAAACGGTGAGCGGTCCCGTGCATGTCGAAGGTCAGGGAGAAGTCGAGGTTCTTGGGCAGGTCGGGCGCTCCGCGAAGCCGTTCCGGCAGAATGGAGAGAATGAGCGCCCGCGCCCGGGCGTCATCCAGCGGCACGGTCTCCGCCGCCCGCAATCGGCCGTGTACGCGGTACGTGGGGCGGTAGCCCACCACCAGGTGAAGGTCCGACGCCTCCACGTCGACCATCGTCTGCAGAAGCTGGTCCAGGCCGGGATGTTGCGGGGAACGCGCGGAATCCATGCGGAACTCCCTTCCCGCGAGTATACCCGGAGCGATGGGCCGGGTTGCAGCTCCCCGGGGGTCCCTAGAAGCTGTTCAGGTACGCCGCAATATCCTGCACGTCGTCCGCCGTGAAGCCCGAGAAACCTCCGAACTGCGGATGCCGGTTCCGGCCGTTGATGTATGCGGTGATCTGGGCCACGCTCGCACCGCGGATGCCCGCGGCCGTTCCTCCCACGGCGTCAATCCCGTGACATTCCTGGCAGTTCAGTCGGTACAGCACCCGGCCGTTCGACACGTTGCCGGGAAACGGCTCGGGTTCGGGCCCCGGTTCCGGTTCCGGCTCGGGCTCCGGCGCCCCGGTGTTGTCTCCCGCCGGCGTGGTGTCGTTTTCCGACGGGCCCGTGGCGGAGTCATCCGCGGAATCGTTCGACGGCGCATCAGGGCTGAAGGCCGGGTCGTCGGTGAAGAGGGGGTCCGACGTGTCCGGGAGGGGCTGGTTCGGGTTGGGTCCCTCGACGGGAACGCTGCCGTCCGGACCCTCGCCCACTGCTTCCGTTCCGACACCACCGCAGCCGCCGAGCAGCAGCCCGGCCAACGCAACTGCAGCCACTCCAATTGTTCGTTTCATGACGACGCCCTCCGGGTCTCGATCCTCGTGGGGCCGAATGCCGGGCCCCCTGGAGGCGGGAACCTAACTATAGACTCCGGATGGCTGTCCGCCAATGACCCCCGGCAACTTCTCCATGCACTACGTCAGCCGTCCG
>Ga0334889_1000926_pt1 | contig 41873 bp, 35 predicted proteins | sample GraSluR1_MG_2_FD_207222 | JGI IMG/M metagenome (GOLD analysis project Ga0334889, IMG submission 207222) | Sludge microbial communities from methane-producing bioreactor in Wageningen University, Netherlands - Granular Sludge_8_08-R1 | ecosystem: Engineered > Bioreactor > Anaerobic > Unclassified...
TCCGCACACCACCCTGCGGTGGGTCCAAAATCCGGCGCTCGTGGAAGCCAGAAGAAAAAATCATGCAACTTCAGGGTGGGTCCATAAAGACCGTTCAGGTGGGTCCATTCTTATCCGGGGGTAACACACCAAGTGGGTGGCGATGGTGAATGGGTGGACGGGGGGAACTCCCAGCACGGGGCCGGAGCGTGCATATAGTCCGCGTCGCAACCTTGAAATCCAGCCGTTTCGGACCATGAGCATGAGCAGGTTCTTCACGTAGCCTTCGGGAACACGCGCCCGTTGTGCAATTTGCCTGGCCTCATCCACGGAAAAGACCGTTCTACCTTCCTCGGCCAATGCCTTGAGCAGGCGATGGCCGTGCATCCCGTCCCGGTGAAGCTCTGTTGTGGTAATCATGACACGACCTCCCGTATAAAACAGACCACGTTAGAAACATAAAGTCAAGCTAACGCAGTTCGTTTTATAAAAAAAGGCCTGCAGTGAGGCATTTGAACAAAAGATTACGGTTATGATTTCTCCTTACGCTCGGCTCTAATGTACTTGTAAAATGTAGGTTTGGAGACACCCATCATCCGGCAAATCTGACTTACCGTGTGTTGCTTCTCATCGTACAATCTGACGGCCAATGCTCTTTTATCAGCATCTAAAGCCTTTGGCCTACCGCCATTTCTCCCGCGAGCTCTTGCTGCCTGAAGTCCCGCCTGGGTCCGTTCCCGGATCAGGTCCCGCTCGAATTCGGCTAAAGCCCCAAAGATATGGAAGATAAGTTTTCCCGAGCTCGAAGAGGTATCGATGGTTTCCTTCAGGCTCTTTAATCCTAACCCAAGTTTGTCAGCAGAAAGAACAAAGTACATGCATTTCGCATACTTAAGCTTCTGGCCGTTTTGATTTCGGCACTACGTCTTCTCTGGTATGGATTGCCTTCCTCTGCAGGGGCTTTGGATGCACTCCGAGGGCTCGATAGATTTCTCTGTGAAAGGATTCCGGCTCCGTCGTTTGACGGACGAAGATCCGTTGGCCCTTGTCGTTGGTGAGGCCAACCGTCACGCGGCATTGGGAGGCCATGCGCGTGCGTATCGTGTCCCAGCCGTGATGAATGCCCGCGTGCCTGAGCCGGCGCTGTATGGCGGCAAGAAGGTGATAGGCGCAGATGCTGATGAAAAGATGGCCCTCCAGACGTCGGTCCAGGCGATGGTACATGGGGCGAAGGCCCAGATGGCTCTTGAGGGAGCGAAAGTCCTCCTCGACCAGAGTGAGCGTGGTGTAAAGAGACCAAAGGCTCTTCTCGTCCAAATCCTTGCGGCTCGAGCGAATCAGGTAGGCTCCGCAAAAACGAGCCTTGAGCCCTTCCTCGTTTTCGATGCGCCAGTGAAGAGCGCCGGCCTGGTCTCCCGATCGCTCGACGCGGATCTCGTAGAACTGGGCGATCGATGCGTGCCGTTGCCGAAGCTTTCCCACTCGCTCGATGATCTTGTCGTAGCGCTTCACCCCTCGGGGATTTTGCAGGGATGCGCCGATGGCAGCGAGCCCCTCCTCGAATCGTTTCTGCGCCCGCTCTCGCATGCTCTGCTCCTTGGCGCTGCGCCCCGTGCTCGTACAATAGAGCAGAACCTCGCCTTCCCGATCGAGGCGAATCCCCTCGACCGTGCCGCCGGGACCGGTTTTGACGAGGACTTTTTCGGCATCCGGAAGCTCCCCGGGCCGCGAGCGGCTGACGCACACGTAGTCCATCTTTCGCGAGCGGATCAGCTCGAGGTTCTCCTTCGTGGCAATGCCCGCGTCGATGACCACGGTCGGAGCACTGCGAAGCGGCAACTGGCCCGAAGCGGGAAGGGCGTCGAGGATGGCGCCCAGAGTGGAGGGCTCGCTCACATTGCCCTCGAAGATCCTGCTCGCTTTGGGAAAACCGTCCTCGTCGAGCACCAGGGCCACAGTGAGAAGCGGACAATCCGTGCGCTTTTCCTTGGATCTGCCCCGCCTTGCAAGGATGCTCTCTCGTGCGGTGCCGGTAAGAAATGTGTTGGTCAGATCATACAAGATGATGCTCTCGCGCAAGCCGAAAAGATGCCGCTCGTTTTCCCGAAGATGCGCGTCGATGGCTTCGCGGTGCTCGACCAGGGCATCGGAAAGCCGGTAGAGAGCGCTGAGCGAGAGCTTGCCCGAATCGATGCCCAACAGCTCATCGAGAGCGCTGCATTCGCTCGCCCACAAGAAAGTGCTCCGCTCTCTTCCGGGATGGACAAGCCGTCCGATAATAAGAAGGGCCGCCACGGCACTCTGAGCGGGAGAAAAGCCCAGACCTTCGAGCATCTTCGGGAGTCCGAGCTTTCCGAAGGCCCAGTGCCCCAAAGCCTCTCCTCCCAGCGTGCGGACTTCCTCTTGCGTGAGCGAGCCCAGATCGACCGTCTCCCACTCGGACTCGGGCTTGCGCACGGGCGGCAGAGCCCGCAGCTCTTTTCGCTTGATTTGGCCGGCAAATTCCCTGGCCAGGGTTTCAATCGGCTCCTCCAAAGCCCACAAGCTCCTTTGGCCCGTGAGGATCTGCTCGATTCGGTCGGCCAGCGCCTTCCACCGCTCGCGCGGGATCTCCAGCCGCCCGAGATCGAGGACGATCCTCTGGCGTGGCCCTTTGGGAGTGCGAAAAGCCTCCATGAGCCGGTGGTAGACGTAGACCTTCCCCGTCGCGTGCTCTTTCTTGGTGATCTCTCGTATGAACATGCCACAGCTTATACCAGCATGGGAAGGGTTAGTCAATACAAGCTATTACGATTCTGGCACTACAATTTGTCGTTTCCGGTACGGACAACCATATTTCAGGGACTTACGCATGCCAAAAGAATCACTTTCACCATTTATTCACCATGTTTTGGCTCTGGCTTGACGAAGATGGGCTAAGATCCGGGAACACACCACCGATACCCACGGTTATACGGAAATTGTCTTCGCTCTCTGTTATTTGCTGGGCTACTATTTCATGCCACGCATCCGGGACCTCAAGGATCAGCAGCTATACCGAGTGGACAAGAATGCCAGTTACGGTGTATTCACGCCCTTGCTCAACAAGACCGCCAACCTCGATATCGTGGAGGAACAATGGGAATCCATGATTCGCGTGGCGCAATCGCTGAAAAACCGTACTGCCCCTGCGCATGTGATCGTACAGCGGTTGGTGAGCAGCTTCCCTTCCGACCGCCTCTCAAAGGCCTTCACGAATTTGGGGAGAATCATCAAGACCGAGTATATTCTACGATATATCACTGATCCGGCGCTCAAAAGAACGGTGCAGCTGCAGCTCAACAAAGGCGAATACCGACACAGGCTGCCTCGGTGGATCTTTTCCGCTGATCAGGGTGAGTTCAGCACGGGGGACTACGAGGAAATCATGAACAAGGCCAGTTGCCTGAGCTTGGTTTCCAATGTCATGCTCTACTGGAACACCATAAAGATCGACGGCATCGTCGGAACGCTCCGAGAGCAGGGAGAAAACATCGACGATGAAATCTTGTCACACATCTCACTGCTACCATACAAGCATGTGCTGCCGAATGGGACCTACTTCATTGAGGAACGATAGCGAGACCCAGCTTGAATAGATACTGTGCGAGCTGCGTGAGGGTCTTCAAACAGAAGGCTACTACTGTATTGCTCGACCATAAGGGGAGAATCTGCCTTCCATGTCTTTGCTCGTTCTGGCGACTTATCGTCACAGCGCTCTCGTGTTCGGTACCGGACCCTATTGGAAGCAAACATACAAGGCATTTGTCATGGCAGCGGCCATATACCTTGCACTGTGGCCGATTCGTTCGCTGGGCATGGGCGCACTTGCCATCCTGTTCCTCTCATCCTGTGTTGCAGGTGCATTGTGGATCACAGGATTGATTGTCTTGCTCACTCTATCCATCTTGTCTTCCAGGCTCTTTCCCATTTCTTGATCCGCTTTTCCCTGATGATGGCAGATTCGGCAGTTTCGTGGGACACCCGGCGGGAACCCGAGGGAAGGTCGACACGCCGCCAGAGAGGAAGCCATGATTGACAACTATTGAAACTCTATTTTTCGAAGCATATTTTATGTTGACATCCGATAGTCATCGATATAGATAGTCTTCGTATGTAAGAGTATCCTAATTTTCAATGTTGACTTTTCAGTTGACAGACTGGCCGCAGAATTGATCGCATTCCATCGTCTTCTTTGATTTACAGCATGGTGACTCATTTGGAACACTGAAATATTTTTCATTGTACCTGCGGATTTCACAGTGAATACGACAAGCGCGAAGGAGCGAATCATGCCGAGAATGATCAAGAGGCTTTTGACCTGCTTTGTCCTGGCCGTCTCCTTCCTGTCCGTGTCAAAGGCCATGGGACAGGAATCCCTCATTTTCATCGGCTGGGACGGCGTCGGATCCGACAAGATCGAATCGATGCTTCCCGAGGGGAAGCTTCCGAACCTTAAAAAGTTTCTTGACAGCGGCGGCCACTATGTCCCCATGCGTATCCTCAGCGCTCAAACCGCAACCGTGCCCCAGTGGACGAAACAGCACACGGGCCTGGTTTCCGAGGAGACGCTCGCCTACGGCAACGTGCACGCCCACAAGCGAATCGATCCTGTGAAAGTAGCCGCGTCCTGGCGTCCCAATCTTGGAATCCATTTCATGATTCGCGAATGGTACAAATCCCTTCCCTACGACTGGACCATGGCCCACCACATCCAGAACCTGGACTACAAGGTGGGATGGTTCGTATCGAAATCCTATGTCTCCCACAAGGAAAAAAACGGACCCATTTCCGCTGTTGCTGTCAACGCAGACCGGTATCTTCTCACTGAACCCGAGAATGATCCAATGGGCTACATCACCCAACTGACCAATGCCGCGATCCAGTTTATCAAGGCCAATCCGAAGTTCTTCGTTTTCCTGCTGCACAATCCCGATTACTTCGGCCACAGGCCCGAGGAATACCCGGGAGGGTATGACCGGGAAATCAGGAGAGCCGACGCCGAATTCGGGCGGATACTGGCGGTACTTCCCGAAGGCTCGAAGGTTGTTCTCACGGCCGACCATGGCTTCGACATCGGGCGCGATACCCATCTCAACGCATGGAAGATCTGGATGGCCACCAATCTGGAGATCGACCCTTATTTTTACCGGTCCGGCAGAAGGGTTGCCGAATCCATCGACGTGACGGCCACGATCATGGACCACTTCGGAGTGACTCTTCCCGAACCCCTGCAACCCCGCGGACAGTCGCTCCTCAAGTAGCCACCCTCCGTCCGCCGGCGGTCCGGGAAGAAGAATCCTCCGGCCACCCGGTTCGCCGGCGACAGATCCGTTTCTGGATTCTATCGTTGAGATCCACCCGCAAGCCCCTGCAAACAGGCTGAAGGATCAGGCGATGGAACCGCGGGAGGACTACGGCCTGGCACTCAGCATAAACCATCAGAAAGAGCCTTCAACAGCGGGCATCATTACAAACCAGTTCATCCGGGCAAGATCACCCTCATCACATCGCAAAACTTCCTCGATGAGATCAGGAAGGCTCTGGCATGTTCGAGGTCAAGAACCCGAATAGATCATCAATTGTCCGGGAGGGCAACAATTGGACGTCGTAAGTTTCTCACTGATTACCTTGCAGTCATGATTTCGATAGCGTTTTATTCCTTGCGGCCTTTGGTGTTAATTCCTGTTATCTTATCCAACATGGGTACAACAAGCTACGGCATTTGGGCACAGATACTTGCCACCAGCATGCTCTTATCCCCGCTGATCTCCTTGCGACTGAACAATGTTTTGACGCGCTATCTATCGGGAACAGAAGATGGAAGACATCTAAGCGGTGCTTTCCTCATGGCCACATTCGTAGTGATCGTGAGCGTCGGGGTGATCTTTTTCACGGGTATATTGATGGGCGAACCCCTGGCATGGTTGATCTATGGCAACTCGGAATATACGCGCTTTCTCTGGCCAGCAATCGCCTATAGTGGATCGTGTGCCCTTTTCCTTGTCGCTGGAGCGTACCTCAACACAATTCAGCGTCAAGTACAATTCGCGGTATACCGGAGTGTGCTCGTCCTCGGGGATTGCCTGATCATCTTTGCCTTTGCCCGAATAATGGATATATCGGATTGCACCTATGCCCTTTCTGCATGGCAGGTGGCACTGTCCATTGTGATCTTGGGCGGAATGGTCGCACAACACGGACTTGCCAAACCATCCCTGGCCGGCATGCCCGGTTTGTGGCCATTCCTGTTCTCACTGTTGGCAAGTCATTTCTTGTCTTTCGCTGCGGGGAATGCCAATCGTTTTGTGCTGGTGAACCTTATGGGACTTGAAAATCTGGCTGCCTTTCAGGTGGCTTTGCAGATAGCCACTGTCGTGGGACTCGTTGGTGCTTTGAACCAACATATTCTTATTCCTTCATTGGCGGGGCATTGGAATCGAAACGAGAAAGAGGCAATACACTCTCTTGTACGGCTTGCTTTGCTGCTACTGGTTTTATTTGGGTTGCCATGCATGGCTTTCGTGGTTCAGGTAGGGCCTATTGCCATTGGTTTACTCACCCGAAAATCTATTAATGCAGATTCATCACTTCTGTTGATACTATCGGCAGGAGTCTTTTTGAAGACAGTTTTTCAAACGATGACCTATAGTTATCATTTGACTCGGCAGATCTGGCAGGTTCTTATTCCTGTGGGCATATCAAGCATCATCAATATCGCCCTTCCGTTTGTTCTCGTCCCCAGTCTTGGTCTTCGCGGAGCAGCGGTCGCATATCTGGCTTCCATGTCTTTGCTCGTTCTGGCGACTTATCGTCACAGCGCTCTCGTGTTCGGCACCGGACCCGATTGGAAGCAAACATACAAGGCATTCATCATGGCAGTGGCCATATACCTTGCTCTGTGGCCGATTCGTTCGCTGGGCATGGGCGCACTTGCCATCCTGTTCCTCTCATCCTGTGTTGCAGGTGCATTGTGGATCACAGGATTTCTTGCTTTCAAGTTCATCCCCCTCAGCGACCTCAAGCAGTGGATCAAGCAGCAGCTGAGATTCACTCTTGGATCTCCAGTACTTGACCAATTTACCACCCCTTCTGCGGACCATGATCTTCGCCATGCAGGCAAGCGCTGATTCGTGTGACCAGCAAACAATTCGAAGAGGCTGATCGAAACCGGCGGAAGGGATGCTGGATAAGTGCTCTCCTCGTCTTTTCATTGTCTTGTTTCAGCAATGCATCGGTGTTAAAGTGACCGGGTGATTCCGGATGGATTACTCCGGGTTACCGTTGCCTGGTCCCGCCGGGATCGAACAGTGCATGTTCCGGCGGATGAAGGGGGTGGATGGGTAAGCAGGTACGGTGAACCCGGGCCGGATGGAAAGGGCGGGAGGAATGGAACTGAACAGCCGCGCCGACGGCACGCAGGAATCCGGATACTACCCTGTTTATCTTTCGCTGAAGAGTCGGCTGTGCCTGGTTGTGGGCGGTGGATCCGTGGGCGAGCGGAAGACCAGGTCGCTCCTCAGATGCGGAGCCCGTGTGCGTATTGTGGCCCGGGAGATGACTCCCGGGCTGAGGGCTTTGTGCGATGAAGATCTTGTAACCTTTGCGGGATGCGACTACGAGGAAGCTCACCTGGACGGCGTCGACCTGGTTTTCGCCGCTACCAGCGATCGGCGGCTGAACCTGGAGATCGGGGGGCAGGCCCGCAGGCGAAGGCTGTGGTGCAACATGGCGACGGACCCCGGTGAAGGGTCCTTCATCGTTCCTTCGGTCATCGAGAGGGGGCCCTTATCCATTGCCATCAGTACGGGGGGAATGAGTCCCGCCCTGGCTCGACTGATTCGAGAGAGACTCGATCGGGAGTTCGGGCCGGAATGGGCGCTCTTTCTGCGGCTCATGGGAAGCCTGCGAAAAGCCATCCAGCTGAAGGGGTTTGAAAGTGACGAGAACCAGGAGATTTTCAGGAAGATCGCCGGGCTTCCGCTGCTGGACAGGATCAGGGACGATCAAAGAACCGAGGCTCTTCATGACACAATGGAAGCGTGTCGACCGCTGTTGGACTGGAACGAACTGAACCAGATCTGGGATGAAATATGGAAGCCCTTTTCATTATCCTCACCACGCTCTGCTACACCTGCGGGACCGTCGGGTACCTGATCTACCTGTTCCGGGACAGGCCGGCCATCCATCGGACGTCCTGGGCGATTCTCCTGGCCGGAGCCGTTTTTCACCTGGGGGCGGTGCTGTTGAGGTCCGCGCGCATCGGGCAGCTGGCCGTGACCAACAGCCAGGAAGCCCTGTCCTTCTTCGCGCTCCTTCTTGTGATCACCTATCTCATCATACAGCTGCGGCTGCAGTTGAGGATACTTGGTTCATTCGTATCGCCCCTGGCGGTGATCTTTATGCTTGCGTCGTCTCTTGTGCCCGACCACATGGTGCCCAAGAGCGAACTTTTCAAGAGTGGATGGGTTACCCTGCACGTTACCGCCCTGTTTCTGGCCAATGCACTGTTTGCTGTCGCATTCAGTGTCAGTATAATGTACCTGTTGCAGGAAAGGCAGATCAAGAACAAGAACTTCGGATTCCTGTATCCCCGGTTGCCTTCCCTGGAACGGCTGGATACGATCAGCCATTACTGCCTGCTGGCCGGGTTTCCGCTGATGACGGCGGGCCTCGTTACAGGATTTGCGTATGCCGCCATGGTGTGGCATTCCCCCTGGAACTGGGATCCGAAGGAGATCCTGTCCCTGATCACATGGCTCATATATGCCGTTTTGCTGCATGAACGCCTGGCCGTGGGCTGGCGCGGCCGCAAGGCGGCATGGCTTGCAATATTCGGTTTTTCGGCGGTCCTGGTCACGTTCCTCGGTGTCAACCTGTTCTTGAAGGGACACCATTCCATAACTGTCAGGTAAGTGTTGTGATGTGTCGGATCATTCTGCTGGGCATGAACCACAAGTCGGCTCCCGTTGAAATCCGGGAGCAGCTGGCCGTTGCCTGCCAACAGGATTCCAATCCCCTTCTCCTTTTTCCTCACCTGGAAAACGTATCGGAACTGGTGTTTCTTTCCACCTGCAACCGGGTGGAATTCCTGTTCACCTGCACCCAGGCCGTCAAAGCCGTCCAGGAAGTCAAGGCGCTTCTCAGAAACCACCTCGGCACGATGCCGTCCACGCGGGTGGATTCCTACATCTATGCCCATGAAGACATGGATGCCGTGCAGCACCTGTTCAGAGTCGCATCGAGCCTGGATTCCATGGTGATCGGGGAGCCCCAGATCCTGGGGCAACTCAAGACCGCTTATCGCCAGGCGACGGAATACCGCACCGTGCGCGTCATCCTCAATCGCCTCCTTCACAAGACCTTTTCCGTGGCCAAGAGGGTGCGTTCCGAAACCTGCATAGGATCCTGTGCCGTTTCCATCAGTTATGCCGCGGTGGAACTCGCACGAAAAATCTTCGGCGAACTCCGTGACAAGCGTGTTCTGCTCATCGGTGCCGGCGAAATGGCCGAACTGGCCGCGGAACACCTGATGGCCCAGGGGGTTCGCCAGATGGTGGTTGCCAACCGCACCCTTCAGCGCGCGATAGACCTTGCAAGGCGCTACAACGGGGAAACCGTCCCGTTCGATCATATCCTGGACACCTTGAAGAACATGGACATTGTCCTCACATCGACCGGTTCCACGGAACCCATTTTGACCTTCAGGGACGTGAAATCGAGGATGAGGGAGCGCCGTAACAGGCCGCTGTTTTTCATCGACATCGCGGTTCCCCGGGATGTGGATCCCGCCGTAAACCAGATCGACAACGTTTACCTGTACGACATCGACGACCTGCAGGGAATCATCGATCTGAACATGGAAGAACGCAGGAAGGAAGCCGAGCGCGCGGAACACATCATCGCGGAGGAAACCATCAAGTTCAGGAACTGGATGGCTACTCTAGATGTGGTTCCCACCATCATCGCGCTGAGAGAAAAAGCGGAGCGCATTCGGTGTAATGAATTGCAGAAAACGCTGTCACACCTCAGCCTTGAAGAAAAAGACCGCCAGGCCATGGAAGTCCTTACCCAGTCCATCGTCAAGAAGCTTTTGCATGATCCGATCCTGTTTCTGAAAAAGAAGGCCGCGAGGGACACCAAAGACCTTTACGTGGATTACACTCAGCAGCTTTTCAATCTCACGGAAAGAAACGGATCGGATGTATCTTCCTTGACTGAAGAAGCTCCAGATGATAAAAAAGAAAGTAACATACTGAAAACCCTTAAAAAATGATTAAGGTTCCATACATGGCGGAAATCATTGAATTCGATAAGAAGGCTCAGGACCTCAGGTCGGTCAGGGATACGAGTCTGCGTCGCCGCAAGATCGAAGCACTGCGCAAGATTTTTCAGTGTGCCCGGTGCATGTTGAAATGCGCCAAGTGTGGGGCTCAACTGGACGGCGAAGGGGAGGAACCGTCCCGGTTCGCCACACCTTACGCCTTCTGCTCCAACTGCCGGGAAGAGTATGAAGAATACAGGGAGAGGACCTGCAGCGGTCAGTCGGCTCCCAGGTATTACTGGCACAACGAAGAATGGCTGAAGGCCTGGGACAGCTGGATCGAACATCAAAAGTGGCTGGATCGATACAGGCAGTCGAAGGAGTTCCTGCAGCTGCTGGATGAAGTCGAGGAGTTGCTCAGGAAATAGGCACTATTCTTACAAGGAGTTATCTGATGATTGGTGGCATTGGAATGCCGGAACTGATTGTAATCCTGGTGATCGTACTTATCATTTTCGGCGCTGGAAAACTGCCGGAAATCGGAGCCGGACTCGGCAAAGGGATCAAGAACTTCAAGAAGGCAACAACCGAACCGTTGGATTCCACGGAAAAAACCGAAAAAATCGAGGAAAACAAGTAGCCGGATTCAGACCGGTCAAGGTATCGCGAAGAATCATTATCCGAGGTCTCCAGGGGGCGGGTTCCAACCCGCCCCGAACGTTCTACGGACAGGCATCTCCTTCCTTCATTTCAGGTGCGGGGCCAGCCCTTGCTTCGGGGAGACCGTTGCATAAAGACATATTCCACTGCCCCGGACTCTGCTTTCGGGAAATGGTCCGTCGAGAACTCCGGACCGGTAGAGACCGTTTCCGCTGCCCTGCCCGTCGGAGTCAGAAAGGAATGTCGTCGTCCTTGGAATCGGGAGCGGGAGGCAGTTCCTCGGTGGAAGAGCGGTCCGAAAAACCCTGATTCTCGCTCCTCGAATAGTTTCGTTCGCCTTCCTGGTGCTGCCGGCCCTGACCTTCCCCGCCGCCCAGGAACTGGACATCGCGGGCGACAATCTCGGTGGTATACCGCTTGATCCCCTGGTTATCCTCCCACTGCTTTGTGCGAAGGCTGCCTTCCACGAACACCAGCCTGCCTTTGCTCAGGTAATTTCCACAGCTCTCCGCCTGCTTCCCAAAAACGACAACCCGATGCCACTCCGTTCGTTCCTCCCAGTTGCCTTCACCCGCCGGCACCCGCTCGTTGGTCGCAATACTCAGATTGGCCACCGCCATCCCGCCCGAAGTATAGCGCACATCGGGATCCGACCCCAATCTACCGACAATAATAACTTTGTTCACCGTACCTCTTGCCATGTTCACCCCTCTCCGATGGTTACCGCAGGCATCCTTCCTGCACCCCTCACACAGAAACAATCACCGTATAGCATGGACTTCAACCAGGCCACAAGAGATAACTACTCAATTTCTCTTCATATAAAATCCGGCTGTCCTCGGGTGCCTGTTCCGTTCCCCTTTCATACTATTTTTTTACGATAACATACACCTGGGTGCCCGACAAAGAGCGAAGTCCCTGTTTCTGAGAATGGCCGGTTGACTCGATAAGTGAAACAGTTTACATTTCTAGCGGAATTGCAATTGGCAAGTCATTGTTTTCTATGATGATCTGGTAGGGCTGAGTGAATGTGGATCACTGACGACGGAAAACCGGTCCATGCCCTCCCGGTGTGATATGCGGCGTTGCGTCGGGTGTGTTCTGGACGAGAACTCGGGACAGTGAAGAATTACGGAGAGGACAACACGTATCTATGTCAGTCATTCGATCGGTTTTTTTCTACCTGGTGCTGATTGTTTCCACGTTTTTTCTGGGTATCGCGGTTATCATCACACATCGGCTGACGGGCCGAGACGAGAAGCCTCACCTGATTGGACGGTTGTGGGCGAAAATCAACCTGTGGGCCGCGGGCGTCAAGGTGAAGGTCAGAGGCCTCGGCAACGTAGACAGGAACAGGCCGTACGTTTATGCGGCGAATCATCAGAGCCTTTTTGACATCTTCGTGATCCTCGGGGCTCTGCCCGTGCAGTTCCGCTGGCTTGCCAAGGAGGAGCTTTTCAGGATCTTTATTCTTGGTCCCGCCATGACCGCCACGGGCTATATCCCCATTGACCGCACGGACAGGAGGAAGGCGTTTGAAAGTCTGAACCGGGCGGCGGAAAGGGTGAAGGGGGGAGTATCCGTCGTCATTTTTCCCGAGGGGACGAGAAGCCCCGATGGCGTGATGAGGGAATTCAAGAAGGGAGGGTTTATTCTTGCCATTCGGTCTCAGCAGCCCATCGTACCGATTTCCATCAGCGGCTCTCATCATGTGCTGTCCAAGAAGGGTGGCTGGATCATTCGTCCCGGCGTGATCGAGATGACCCTGGGGGTTCCGATTCCCACCAGGGGGATTGCCACGAAAGACCGCGATATCCTGGCAGAACGGGTGAGGGAGGCGATCGGGAAGCATCTCCGTCCGGAGGAGGCCGGACACGGCCCCGGGGAACAGGCGTTTGACCCGGATGAGATATCCCGCTACGAAGGAAGCGTGTAGAATATGGAAAACGACTGCGCGGATCAGCAGGTTTTGAAAGTCATACCACTGGGAGGTCTTGGAGAGATCGGTCTCAACATGATGGTGATCGAGTATGAAGACACCATCGTTATCGTCGATGCCGGCCTTATGTTTCCGGAAGATGAGATGCTGGGCATCGACATCGTCATTCCCGACTTCACCTATCTTCAGCAGAACAGGGGACGCATTCGCGCCCTGATCGTAACCCACGGCCATGAAGATCACATAGGAGCCATTCCATTTCTTCTTCGGGATCTGCAGGTCCCGATCTATGCAACCCTCCTCACGCTGTCCCTCATCAAGGAAAAGCTGAAGGAACATGGACTGCTCGAACGATCCGAACTCATCCCGGTCCAGCCCAGGGAAGTCATCAGCATCGGCCCGTTTCAGATCGAATTCATTCAGGTATGCCACAGCATACCCGATGGAGTCGGACTGGCCGTCAGGACCCCCGCGGGCGTGATCATCCATTCGGGAGATTTCAAAATAGACAATACTCCCATTGATTCGAGAAAGTTCGATATCACCCGATTCGGAGCCTACGGCGAAGAGGGTGTACTTGCGCTGTTTTCCGATTCCACCAATGTGGAGCGCGCGGGTTACACTCTTTCTGAACGCGATGTGGGCGGGACGCTCCGTGAGATCTTTCAGTCCTGTACGGGGCGGATCATCGTGGCCGTTTTTGCCAGCAACCTTCATCGAATCCAGCAGGTCATGCACCTTGGGCGGGAATTCGGCAGAAAGGTTTTGCTCAACGGCAAGTCCATGATCACCAACGTACGGATCGCTCGGGAACTCGGCTACCTGGATTTCCAGCCCGAGGAGGAGATGACTCTCCCGAAGCTGGCTCAACTGGCCGACTCACAGATCCTGATGCTGACCACGGGCAGTCAGGGAGAACCCATGAGTGCCCTCACCAGGATGGCCTTCAACGACCACAAGAAGCTCAAGGTCAAACCGGGGGACACCATTATCCTGTCTTCGAGGTTCATTCCCGGCAACGAACGCACCATACAGAACATCATCAACCACCTGTACCGCCAGGGAGCGGAAGTGATTCACGAGCAGGTGCGGGATATTCATGTCTCGGGGCATGCGTACAGGGAAGAACTCAAGACCATGATCAGTATCGTCAACCCCCGTTATTTCATTCCCATCCACGGGGAATACCGCCACCTGGTCAAACACCGGCAGCTTGCTGTAAGCATGGGACTGCCGGAGGAGAATTGTCTCCTTGTGGAAAACGGAGCGGCCGTCGCCTTCCGTGCCGGGGAAGCGTCGATGAACCACAGGGTGGAAACGGGTCGAGTTCTCGTGGACGGCAAGGGAGTAGGGGATGTGGGAGGGCTCGTTCTGCGCGACCGCCGCCACCTGTCCGAAGACGGCATGGTGATCACTTCCCTGGTCATCAACAAGGAGACGCAGGAGATTCTCAGCGGGCCTGATGTTCTCAGCAGGGGGTTCATTCATGAAGAAACCAAGCCCGAGATCCTGGACGGCGCCAAGTGCGTGGTCCTGGAAACCATTGACAAACAGCTTGCGGATGGATTTGAATTGGACTGCACCATGCTGCAAATGGAAATACGGCGCGAACTGAAGCGTTTCTTCCACCAGGTATTGAATCGCCGACCTGTGATCTACCCGATTGTGGTCGAGATCTGAGACCGGGGTTTTTCGGGCGTTCCGATCGAAAGCTCCTTCGGCGGGAATTCGATCGTCACTTTGCGTTCAGGGGATTTCCGTGGGACACAAGAAGCATGAAATATGGGCACTGTGCGTGCTGACCATCACTCTGCTTGTACTGTTCAGCCTTCTTTCCTTTCGAGCTTCCGATCTCACCCTTTTCAACGCCTCGTCCATTCAGCGTCCTCCTCTGAACTGGATCGGTTTCCTGGGAGCCCATATAGCCTGGTTCTTTTTCTTTCTGTTCGGTCTTGGAGCCTACGGCATTCCTGTTTTCGGCGCCTGGGTAAGCTGGTCGTTGTTCCGCGGCAGGTCGTCCCTTCCAGAGGGATGGATCCAGGCCCTTGGAATGGTTCTGCTCCTGTTGAGCACCATCAGCCTGGTGGCGCTCCATAGACCGACCATCCACCTGGCAAACCAGCAGATCATGGCGGGAGGCGTGATCGGCCGGGCACTGGCTGATTTCCTGGCCCAAAGGCTCTACTCCGTCGGGACTCACATTCTCCTCATCGGAACCTTCCTCATCGCCCTCCTGCTGGCCACTCCACTCACTCTCGAGTCCCTGCTGCGATCCGCCAGGTCCTTCCTGGCTTCTTCCCTCAGGAAGTGCACCGACATGCTCACACGAATGTGGGATGTCTTCACATCGCGGATCAGGAGGGAAAGGGAGCCTTCGCCGGCGGCGCCTTCCACGGTGGAAAAGACGGACCATCGCCCTGTGCGGGTGGAGGTGCTGCTGCCTCCTCCTGATCCCGAGCCCTTGAAGATCGAAAAGAAGACGAGGAAGGCTCCTCCCCCTCCCGACCCCGACGGCAGCCGGCAGGTCTGCCCATCCCTCGACCTGCTGGACTCCTACGAAGTCGAGAACCACAAGCCGGACTGGAAGAAGCTCGAACGGGATGCAACGACCCTTGAAGAGAAACTGGCGGATTTCGGAGTCCAGGGAAAAGTGGTGGCCATCTCCCCGGGTCCGGTTATCACCATGTATGAATACACACCTGCTCCAGGCATCAAGATAAGCCGCATCGTCGGTTTGTCCGACGATCTTTCCATGGCGCTCAGGGCTACCAGCATCCGTGTTGTGGCGCCCATACCCGGGAAAGCGGCGATCGGAATCGAGCTTCCCAACGAGAAGAGGGAAATCGTCTCCATCAGGACGGTGCTCGAATCCGAGGCGTTTCGTTCATCCACGGCGCCTCTCACCATCGCCCTCGGCAAAGACACCACCGGGCAGCCCGTTGTGGCCAACCTGGCCAGGATGCCTCACCTCCTCATCGCCGGGGCCACCGGAACGGGAAAGAGTGTCTGCATCAACACTCTGCTCGGCAGCCTTCTCTTCAGGAATTCCCCCGACGACATCCGCCTTCTGCTCATCGACCCGAAGCGCATCGAACTGAAGAGCTACGAAGGTATTCCGCAGCTCATACACCCGGTGGTGACAGATGCAAAAATGGCCACCCGGGCCCTGAGATGGGCCGTATCCGAAATGGAACTGCGCTACAGGCTCCTTGCGGACAAGAATGTCCGCAATATCGAAGGATACAACCGGGCGCTGGCTCGCGAAAAACCGCCCAAACCGAAGTCCGCCGAGGAACAGGAGACAGAACCCGCCCTTGAACATCATCGCCTCCCCTACATCGTGGTCATCATCGACGAACTGGCGGACCTGATGATGGTTGCCTCCCGCGAGGTCGAAGAATCCATCACGCGCCTGGCCCAGATGGCCCGGGCAGCCGGAATTCACCTGATTCTGGCCACGCAGCGGCCCTCCGTGGATGTCCTGACAGGCATCATCAAGGCCAACATCCCAACCCGCATATCCTTCCAGGTGTCCTCACGCATCGATTCACGTACCATCATCGACACATCGGGCGCGGAAAGCCTGCTGGGATCCGGAGATATGCTGTTTCTGCCTCCCGGGACCGCCAAACTCCAGCGTATCCATGGCGCTTTTATTTCCGACGGCGAGGTCCTACGATTGACCGCGTTCTGGAAGTCTCAACAACTGGTCGAAGATCCCCTGCGGGAGCGGGTCGATTTCCGGGAAGAATCGACGGCGGACGAAGTATCGGAAGACGAACTGGACGACAAGTACGAGGAGGCCGTGCAACTGGTGATCGAAACCAGGCAGGCGTCCATTTCCATGCTGCAGAGAAGACTTCGTGTGGGATATAACCGGGCGGCTCGAATGATCGAAGTGATGGAGCAGCAGGGGATTGTCGGGGCTTCCGATGGAGTGAAGCCCAGAGAAGTCCTTGCAAGAAGATCCTGATCCGGATAAAAATAAGAGGATTTTCCGGAAAAGCAAAGGATCGATGCTTTCCGCACGGTGTGACTGCCGGTGCCTGGTGTAGACCGGAGGTGTGCGGCCGTATTCGACGTTGTGGTCGAACTGCCGCCCGATGCCGGGGGGTCGCCCGGGGCAGAGGCGCGCAGTTTTTTGCGGAGTGCGGCGTTGTTATGCTGTACTCCGTGTTCGGATAACAAGGATGGATCCTGGCTCCTTTGGGGGCCGTTATTGTTGGCACACACTACGTGGATGATCTACGGAAGGCTGGTTGAATCAATGAAAAGATTGGCGTCCTCAGCTCTCGTTTTCATGATATGCGTTCTTTGTTTTTGCGCGGGAACCGCTCAGACCGCGCCCTACCCCGTGCTCGGAGACATCCTGAAGAACACGGAAATGCATTACCAGCGGTTGAATGCGTTCACCGCCTATTTTCACCAGACCACCAGTTCATCTGCGGCCGGTGCGATGAGCAGGACCGAGGCTTCGGGCAGGCTGTATTATGAAAGGCCACGCCAGATGCGCTGGGAATACGACAAGCCCGAGACGCAGGTTTTTGTCGCCAACCGCCAGCTTGCCTGGTTCTATGCCCCTTCGGAAAACCAGATTTCCATGTTCGACGCCGACGCTTTTTTTTCGTCCCCCCTGGCTCAAACATTTTTTGAAGGGGTTGTGGAACTGAAGAATCATTTCGAGGTGAGCATCGACCCGAAACAATCCAACAAGGCGGCATGCGTCTTGAAGCTTATCCCGAGAAAAGAGGATCCGGCCATCAAGACGCTGTTCCTCAGGATCGACCTTCAGACCTACCGCATAACCAGCGTTGAATCACACGACGCCCTGGGCAATATCAACCGGATTACACTCGAATCCCAGACCGCCGTTTCGAGTCTGGACCCCGGTCTTTTCCAACTCGATGTCCCCCCGGCAACCCTTGTCACCGATATCGACGGACGTGAATTGACCTCAGCTGAAATCGAGGTGTTAAAACAGAAGATCATATCGAGATAGGAAGTAAAATGACCGAATCGGAAAACAACATACAGCGTATCAGGGAACTGAAGATTCAACGGCGCGCCGTCATCCTTGCCCACAACTACCAGTCTCCGGCCATTCAGGACATTGCCGACTACATGGGGGATTCCCTCGAGTTGAGCAGGCGCGCCGCAGCCACCGATGCAGAAGTGATCGTCTTCTGCGGCGTGCATTTCATGGCGGAAACCGCCGCCATCCTGAACCCGGGCAAGACGGTGCTCCTTCCTCATCCCAATGCAGGCTGCCCCATGGCGGATATGATTACAGCGTCTGACATGATCGCCATAAGACAGAAGCATCCGGGGATTCCCATAGTGACCTACGTGAACTCCTCCGCCGCCGTCAAGGCGGAAAGCACCGTATGCTGTACGTCGGCCAATTCCGTAGACGTGGTGCATTCGTTCCGGGATTCCCGCACGGTCTACATGGCCCCGGACAGGAACCTCGCGCTGTACACCGCCCGCCACACAGACAAGGAAGTCCTCTACTGGCACGGATACTGCCCCATTCATCACAGCCTGACGGCAAAGGACGTGCTGGCGAAGAAAGAGCAATATCCCGAAGCCCTCTTTATCGCCCACCCGGAATGCAGGCCCGAGGTTATTGAACTGGCAGACGAGGTTCGCAGCACGTCGGGGATGTTGAGATTCGTGAAGGAGAGTTCTCGTGACTCTTTCATTGTGGGTACGGAAAGAGGCATTCTCTATCCCATGCAGAAACAGAACCCCGACAAGAAGTTTTACCCGGCTTCTCGAAAGATGATCTGCCCCGACATGAAGAAGACGACACTCCCGCACGTGCTTCGTGCCCTGGAAACCTCGCAGCCCCGGATAACCGTTCCCGAGGAAACCAGGCAGAGGGCGCTGGTGGCCGTCGAGCGCATGTTGTCCATCGGCAGGTAGTTGCCTTCTTTACACACATGACGAATCCTCCTTTCCCGCTGTTCGGGCGGGTGCAGAGTCGCTGATATGCCACCGACGGATGAGACGGGCAAACCTGTTGTCGCCGTTACCATGGGGGATCCCTGCGGAGTCGGCCCGGAAATCCTCGTCGAAGCTCTGTGCCTGGATGAACTTCACCAGGAATGCCTTCCCGTGGTAGTCGGCTCACCCCTGGCCCTCCTCAGGGCCATGGAACTCACGGGCAAGATACTGCCCATTCGCATGGTTCGACATCCTTCTGAACTTTCACCCCCGAATGGGGACGTCCTGGTCATCTGCCCTTCCGAACTTCAGTACGACGACATCGTGTACGGGCAGCCCACGGAAACCACCTGCCGCTCGGTTGTGGGCTGGATCGAGGAGTCCGTCCGCCTCGCCATGGACGGCCACGTGGACGCCGTCTGCACGTGCCCGATCCACAAGGCGAATCTCCATCGATTCGGATTTCCATTTCCCGGCCACACGGAACTCCTGAAACACCTCACCCGGGCGGAGGATGTGGTCATGATGCTTGCCGGCCCGCGCCTTCGCGTTTCGCTCGTGACCATCCATCATGCCATTGCCGACGTCCCCGGCCTCCTCACAGCGGACAGACTCGTTCGAACCATCCGCATCACGGCGCATTCCCTTATGCGGGATTTCGGACTCGAAGCTCCACGCCTGGCCGTCGCCGGCCTCAATCCCCATGCAGGCGAAGAAGGCCGGTTCGGAAGGCAGGAACGGGACGTGATCGCTCCCGTTGTTCAAAGCTTCAAAGGCCTGCCTTATACCGTGTCCGGCCCCTTTCCCGCCGATACACTGTTTCACCGGGTGTACCAGGGTGAATTCGATGCCGTGGTCGCCATGTACCATGACCAGGGGTTGATCCCTATCAAGCTGGTCCACTTTTATGAGGCCGTAAACGTGAGCCTCGGGCTTCCCATTGTGAGGACATCCGCCGATCACGGGACGGCCTACGATCTTGCGGGCACAGGGAAGGCACACCCGGGCAGCATGATCGCCGCCATTCGTCTTGCCGCCCTGATGGCCCGGAACCGTCGATCCCATCCGCTCTGACCGTGATCCAACAGCCCGCGGCCAGCATCCTTTCGGCATGCCTATGAACCTGATTGAAATCCGTGGAGCCCGGCAGCACAACCTGAAGAATATCGACCTGTCGATACCCCGGAACAGCTTCGTGGTCATCACGGGCGTCAGCGGGTCCGGAAAGTCGTCCCTCGCCTTCGACACTCTCTTCGCCGAAGGGCAAAGACGCTACATCGAGGCCCTGTCTGCCCATGCCAGGCTGTTCATGCAGCGCCTGGACGCTCCCCTCGTCGACGAAATCAAGGGGCTCAGCCCTTCCGTCGCAATCGAACAGAAGAGGCTGCCCCGCAACCCAAGATCGACAGTGGGAACTCTCACCGAGATCAACGATTTCCTGCGCCTTCTTTTCGCCCGGATCGGCCAGGCCCACTGCCCCAAATGTTCCATACCCATCCGGTCCCACACCATTTCCGAAACAGTGAACGAGCTTTTCAATGACTGGGCCGAGGGAACCCGCCTTCTCGTGCTGGCCCCGCTCGATCCGGTCAGGGAAAAGGAACTGCCCGGTGTCATCGGGAAGCTGAAGCGAGACGGTTTTGCTCGAATCCGACTCGACGGCAGGATATATGAACTTGAACCCCTCCCCCTGGTGCCGCGCAGACCGGTTTACAGGATCGAGGTTGTCGTCGATCGCCTTGTCCTGGACAAAAACAAGAGCCAGCGCCTCTCCGATTCACTCGAACTCGCCGCCGCACTGGGAAAGGGCACGACCGCTGTTGCCCCGATAGGCGACGATACCCGGTTCTTCAGCGATTCACTCCGCTGCGTCTCCTGCGGATTCGTCATGCCCGAACCGAACCCCGGCCGGTTTTCCTTTCACCACCCCGAAGGCGTCTGTTCCCACTGTAAGGGGCTCGGATTCGTCGGAAAGGACACTGTCGAGAAAAAATCCCGACCCGGAAGGCATGGAAGAGCCGATCCGGAACGGGACCGCCTGGCTGTCGGCGAAGTGGAATACGAACTGGATGCGGATTATTCAGACGAGGACATCGAAGCATGCCCCAGATGCCTTGGAACCAGGCTCAATGAACTGGCCAGAGCCTACCGCCTCGGCGGACTCGGCATCCACGAAGCAGCACGCCTGTGCATTCCCGACGTTCACAACTGGCTCACCCGCCTGGATCTTACTCCGACTCAACAGCAGATCGCCGAACGCCCCATGCGGGAAATACTGAGTCGGCTCCAAAACATGCAGGAACTGGGGCTGTCCTACCTCACCCTCGACCGCCCCACAGGCACTCTGTCCGGCGGTGAAGTTCAGCGCATCCGCCTGTCTCACCAGATCGGGTCTGCGCTTTCTGGAGTTCTCTACGTTCTCGACGAACCCAGCATCGGGCTCCATCCCCGCGACCACCGCAACCTGCTCCATATTCTTCTTCGTCTGCGCGATGCAGGCAACAGCATTATCGTCGTCGAACACGACAGGGAAACCATACGACAAGCGGACTTTGTTGTGGATATGGGGCCGGGAGCCGGGGTTCAGGGAGGCGAGGTGGTTTTTGCAGGGACACCCGACGAGATGATGAAGCACCCGGCATCGCTCACCGGCCGATATCTCTCCGGTATGAAAAGCATTCGCATCCCCCCGCGCAGGGAGCCCTTCAGCAGGGGAATGTTGACCGTCGTGAATGCCCGTGGGCATAATCTCAAGGGAATCACTGCGAGAATCCCCCTTGCCTGCCTGACCTGCGTTACAGGAGTCTCGGGTTCCGGGAAGAGCACTCTCGTCCTTCAGACCCTCTATCGAGCCCTCGCCCGGAAGCTGACGGGCAGCCGCCTGGTGCCTGCGCCTTTCGACCGCATCGACAACGCGGATGCCATCCAAAGGATTGTGCTCATCGACCAGGCCCCCCTCGGGAGAACCCCCCGTTCAACCCCGGCCACTCATTCGGGGCTCTTCACCCTGATTCGGCAACTCTACTCCCACCTGCCCGAATCCCGGGCTCGCGGCTACGGCCCTCCGCGCTTTTCCTACAACGCCAGGGGAGGCCGCTGTGAAGCGTGCGCAGGCGAAGGGCTCCGCCGCATCGAAATGCTGTTCCTGCCGGACGTTGCCATCACCTGCCCGTCCTGCGGCGGTAGACGCTACAACATGGAAACCCTCCAGGTCCTGTTCAAGGGACATTCCATTGCGTCGGTTCTCGACATGACCGTCTATGAAGCCGCTGCGTTCTTTGACAGCTTTCCGTCCATCCGCCGCAAGCTGAACACGCTGATCGAAGTGGGCCTCGGCTACATCAGGCTCGGCCAGGCTGCCACAACACTCTCGGGAGGTGAGGCTCAGCGCGTGAAGCTCGCCGGTGAACTGAGTCGCAAAGGCCAGGGAAAGACACTTTATATTCTCGACGAACCCACCACGGGCCTTCATTTCGATGACATCGAAAAGCTTCTGCACGTCCTTCAGAGACTCGTGGACGAGGACAATACCATCGTACTCATCGAACATCATCCGGACGTGATCAAGACAGCTGACTACCTGATCGACCTTGGCCCTGAGGGAGGGGATGGCGGAGGTCAACTGGTGGCTGAAGGGACCCCCGAGGAGGTTGCCCGTGCCGAATCATCCTGCACGGGCAGGTACCTGCGCGATGTCCTTCCCGGTTGTTGAAAGGAAGAACCGCAACGTTAAAGTGAAAATACCGGCAATGTCAGGCTTGCAGCACGAGGCGCAGGAGTCGCGGGACAATCAGCTTCCGAAAGACAGGTGGTAGGCGATCGAATCGAGCTTGATGGTAAAATCCACGTTTTCCACGTGGCAGCAGTCGGGCACCTGGATCTGCACGGGAGCAAAATTCAGTATCCCGTTGATTCCGGCAAGTACGAGTTGATTGGCGACGCTCTGCGCTTCGCTTGCGGGAGTGGTGATGATCCCCACATGCACTTCACGCTGTTTGATGATCTCTTCGAGTTCATCGACGTGATTGATGATCAGGCCGTTGGGCAGCCTTTTGCCGATCTTCTGAGGATCGATGTCGAAGGCCGCAGTGAACATGTATCCGTGTTTGATGAAGTTTCCGTGCCTGATCAGTGCGGATCCAAGGTTGCCGAGACCGACCATTGCAAGGTTCCACGGGCGGTTGAGGCCAAGAATATCCTTGATCTGGTTGACCAGTTCGTTCACACGATAGCCCACCCCGCGCACGCCGAATTCACCGAAATATGCCAGGTCTTTTCTGATCTGTGCAGGATTGACTCCGCACTGCTTGGCCAGGCGCTCCGAAGAAATCACATCCACGTCGTCTTCGAGCAGCTCCTGCAGCGTGCGCATGTAAATGGAAAGCCTGACAATGGTAGCCATTGGAATCTTGGCGAATTTCATTCATCGAACCTCGACCGGGCACCGCATCCACGGGCGGATGACGACGCCCTCTGGCAGAACTTTTCCCGCCCCTTCTAATAATGTGATATTATTCACATTATTCAACCAAAAAATAGGTCTGACGGGCAACTCCGGTATCGAACCGGCCGGACCGGGGCCGGCGCATCGAGGCACCGGCACTCCGGCCGCACCGGATCTTTACAGCGGAATTACTTGACCAGACCCACGAAACCCTGAATAAGACTGGACACCGGGTTCGCGTAGATGAGAATCAGAGCGATAACCAGGGCGTAAATGGAGAGAGACTCGATCATGGCAAGACCGATCAGCATGGTCACGGTCACCTTGCCGGAAGCCTCGGGGTTGCGGGCGATTCCGTCCACAGCGCCCTTGATTGCGATACCCTGGCCGATACCGCAGCCGAAGGCGGCAATGGCGATACCGAAGCCGGCAGCCACGGCTGAATAGACAAAGAACTGAAGCCCGACGGCCTTTTCTCCACCCGCATCAGCGGCAAGAGCAACCGAAGTCAATCCGAGAACCAGCAGTGTCGTGAAAAGACTAACTTTCTTAGACATGAATCTTTACCTCCTCTTTGGATGTTAAGTTGAGTGAGTGAGAACGAGTATATATTAAACGGCCTTCCTCCAACCCAAACCGCCGATCTAGTGAGCCTCCTCGATCGCTCCCGCAAAGTACATCATGGAGAGGAGGCAGAAAATAAAAGCTTGAATGAAGCCCGTAAACAGTCCGAGAACCATCATGGGCAGGGGAGCCAGGTAAAGGCCCGCCAGGAAGAAGAGGATGCCCAGCACGAGCTCTTCGCCGAAGACGTTGCCGAAAAGACGTATGGACAGGCTCAAAACACGGGCAAGATGGCCTATGATTTCAATGGGCATGATAAGCGGGGTCAGCCACCATATGGGGCCCATAAAATGCTTGATGTACTTGATTCCGTGGAACCGGATTCCTATGACGTGCGTAAATACCACGACGATGAGCGCGCAGGCAGCCGTGGTGTTGATATTGGCCGTGGGCGAGAAGAAACCGGGTATCATGCCCATGTAGTTGCTGAGAAGAATAAAGAAGCCTAGGGATGCAATGAGGGGGAATACGAAGCGACCTTCTTCGCCCGTAACACCGATCATGAAATCTTCGATACCCGTGATGATCGCCTCGAAGACGTTCTGGCCGCGTGTCGGCACGATTTCCAACGTCTTGGCCGCCATGCTCGCCAGCAGAAGCAGCACGATCATCACCACCCAGGTGTAGGTTACGTGCGGTTGAAGCACCTGTTCCAGAACGGTATGAGCGTGTTCCGCTCCAACCACAGGCAGCCCCAGTTTCTCAAACAGGATGTTCAGGAAAAGAATCGGGTGTTCCATACGCTAACTTTCCCCCTTTTTTGCCAGCAACACCAAGAACTCCAACCCTCCAACCATAAATATGCTCGCAACAACTATCGACAGGCCCGTGAGAAATGCGATGGGATCAGCCCATCCGAAATACATGACCAGGAAAACCACGAAGAACGTGCCGATCAGGCGAAGATAATACGTGACAAACAGCCCCGATTTGCTCGGAAGCGTGACAGCCCCTCTGAAGGCTCGCTTCAGTTGCCACTTGAGCACCTGGAAGCTCACCGTAACAATGGCACCGCCAAGAAAGACTCCCAACGCAGCCCGACCCGAATAGATAAACCATGTCCCGGCCGTCGCCGCAGCCAGCAGGACCACCATGGTCCATTCCATGCGCCGCAGCATCGCTTCACCTGCAAGAACATCCCGCACTACTTCTCAGAACCTTTGTCTTCTTCCTGGTGCTTCACCGCGAACCGGTAGTAGTTCACAAAACCCGCCGCCACTCCCAGCACCAAAAACACGATCGCAAGCCATGGAAACGTGCCGAACCGCGAATCCAGCCACACACCGATCCCCAGGCCGATAAAGATTGCGAAGGCCAGTTGAAAACCGACCGTACTGGCCATCGCGAGCTGTCTCAAATATTTTCTATCTTCTTTTTTCATAGCCTAATTCGTGTAAATGTTCACACGCATGCCTATCATAGTCCCCAATTCCAGTCAATGCTTTTTTTCCCGACTCAAAATGCACAATTCTCCCGAACTCGCTTCAGAGCTTGCATTGCGGCTTCGATGGTCCTGTCGAGGTCATCCTTTCCATGAGCGAGCCCGACGAAGAATGCCTCGAACTGAGACGGCGCCAGGTACACCCCCTGCTTCAGCATTTCCTGGAAAAACACCGCGTAGGCCTCTGTACTGGACTTGAGTGCAGACTCGAAATCATCCACGGGTTCCCGGCTGAAGAACCCACAGCCGAAGGATGCGACATGATTGACCACCACCGGGACCCGCGCCGCCTTCGCAGCCTGGTCCAGTCCCCGCACAAGGTAGGCCGTCTTTTCCTCCAGGGTTTCGTAAACACCCTCTTCCTTCAGGATCCCGAGCATGGCCAGCCCCGCACTCATTGCCAGCGGATTTCCCGAAAGAGTCCCCGCCTGGTAGACATTGCCCAGGGGAGCCATCTTCTTCATGATCTCACCCCTGCCTCCATACGCCCCTACCGGCAGCCCGCCTCCTATGATCTTCCCGAGGCAGGTCAGGTCCGGGAGGACTCCAAAATATTCCTGCGCCCCCCCCGGTGCCAGCCGAAAGCCGGTGATCACCTCGTCGAAAATGAGCAGGGCTCCCCATCGATCGCACAACCTGCGCAGCCCCTCCAGGAATCCCGGTTTGGGCGGCACGACACCCATGTTGGCCGCGACGGGTTCCACGATCACCGCCGCCGTTTCCTCACCCACCTCGTTCATCACCTTTTCCACCTGGCCCAGGTCGTTATAGGGCAGAGACAGAGTATGCTGAACGACCTCATCGGGAACTCCCGGGCTTCCCGGTATTCCGAAGGTCACGATCCCCGAACCGGAACTCACCAGCAGGCAATCCCCATGGCCATGATAGCACCCGTTGAACTTGATGACCTTCTTTCTTCCCGTGAAGCCTCGAGCCAGCCTCAGGGCGCTCATGGTCGCCTCGGTGCCCGAATTCACCATGCGAACCATTTCAATGGACGGCACTCTGTCCACCACTTCCTCGGCCATCCGGATCTCCATCTCCGAGGGAATGCCGTAGGAAGTCCCCCTCGATGCCGCCTCTCGGACAGCCTCGACGACCAGCGGATGGGAATGCCCGGCTATGAGAGGCCCCCAGGAAGCCACGTAGTCGATGTAGACGTTCCCGTCTTCGTCCACCAGGCGGCAGCCGGCTGCTTCCTTCACGAAAATGGGAGTCATCCCCACAGCCCTCCCCGACCGCACGGGACTGTTCACTCCACCGGGAATCACCCGGCACGCCTCTTCAAACAACTGCCTGGATCGATCCATGTTCATTCGCCCATCCTGTCCTTTCCCGCGCCGGTCCGGGCCTCACGCCGGCCCACGCCCCGGCCGGCGCCGAACCCTCCAGGGAAAATCAGCTCTCGAGAGGTGCGATTTCATATTGTTCGAGATGAAATCCCGGCTCCCCCTTCACCGTTATCCGCGCCTGAAGATACTCCTCGACCCTCTCCAACGGCCCCCTCTCCTCGTCGCAAAAGCGCCCCGCCACTTCCGGATGCGCCATCACCACCACATTCCCTCCGAAGAGCTCCCTCCTCTCCCGCTCGAGCTCCCTCAAAATCTCGTAGCAGATCGTCTGCCTGGACTTGAGATACGCCTCCCCCTCGCAGTAAAAACAAGGCTCGCACAGCAGCTGCCCGATGCTCTCCTTGGTGCGCTTTCGAGTCATCTCGATGAGTCCCAGTTCGGACATATGCAGGATGTTTGTCTTGCTCTTGTCCTTGTGCATCGCATCCTTGAGCGCATTGAAGACCTTCTCGCGGTTGGTTTCCTTTTCCATGTCGATGAAGTCTATGATGATGATTCCACCGATATTTCTCAACCGCAGCTGGTAGGCAATCTCCTTCACCGCCTCCAGGTTGGTCTTGAGGATGGTTTCCTCCAGGTTGCGCTTTCCCACGTATCTTCCCGTGTTCACGTCGATGGCCGTCAGGGCTTCCGTCATCTCGATGACGATGTACCCACCCGACTTGAGCCAGATTTTCTTGCTGAGCGCTCTCTGGATCTCCATTTCGATGCCGTAGGCGTCGAAAATGGGCTCGTCCCCCTCGTACCGTTCCACCGCGTTGCGCAGGGAAGGCATGAAATTCTCGGTGAAATGGAGAATCTTTCTGTATTCGGTCTCGGAATCGATCACCAGCCGGTCGACTTCCTTGGTCAGAAGGTCTCGGACGGCTCGAAGCGTGATATCCAGTTCCTGGTATACCAGGGAAGGCACGGGAGCGTTTTCGGACCGGCGCTGGATGTTCTGCCAGAGCTTGGACAGAAACTCCACTTCGGCCTCCAGCTTTTCCTGGTCCCCTCCCTCCGCCGCCGTCCGCACAATGAACCCGCAATGGGAAGGCTTTATCGCGCACATGATTTCCCGCAGGCGTTTCCTTTCCACCTCGTTTTCGATCCTCCTCGACACCCCCACATGGTCCATGGTGGGCATGAAAACCAGGTGCCGCCCAGGCAGAGTAATATGCGTCGTAATTCGGGCTCCCTTGTGCCCGATCGGTTCCTTGGCCACCTGCACCAGGAGTTCCTGGCCTTCCTGCAGTCGATCTTCGATGGGCACACTGATGTGATTCCGATTAGCTTCGAAGGCCTCGTCCACTTCCCCCCCGATGGGTTCCACCGGCTTTTCGGCGTTTTCTTCCACTCCTTCCACTTCACAGGCCGAAAGCAGCACCTGCTCGATATCCGTCATGGGATGATATATGTCGGTCACATAGAGAAAGGCGGCCTTTTCCAGGTTGATATCCACGAAAGCCGCCTGCATGCCGGGCAGCACCCGGACCACGCGCCCCAGGTAGATGTTTCCTCCTATCCCCCGGTCCGAAGCCCGTTCGACATAAAGCTCCGCAACCTGCCCGTTCTCGACGAGAGCGACACGCGTTTCAAAGGAACTACTGTTGATAATGAGCTCTGCGGACATCTTCGCCCTCCTCCGGTCCCTCCAGCCGCGCTACGGCTGTCTTGCGGATTGTGCATTCTGAAAAATGTTCAATGGGCTCGCCCAGAAGATGCTCGAGGATGCTCGTGGGCCTGAAGCATACCTGAGCCCCTTCATAGATGTCCAACTCCAGGGAAGACTCGCTCAACTGCCTGACCGCAACAAGGATGTCCCCAAGCCTTGCCCTCACTTCCCCTTTCTTCGTCTTCTTCACCAGGGTGTCTTCGACTCTTTCCTTCACGACCTGCATCAGGGATCGCACCCTGAACGGACTCAAACCGGTTATCCCGTACGTGGCCAGGCGGTGAGGCGGCGCAACGGGGCGCCTGTTCACATGGGCCGCTTCCTCGATCTTCAATCCTTCAGGCAGATGGGCGTTGAGCTGAAAACGAACCCGGTCGGCATCCATTTCTTCCGACAGGGAGAGGCACGCCTCCCCCACCAGGGTCTCCAGGCCCAGGGGCAGAGCCTCCCCGAAGGATATCTTCACATGAGGGTGAAAGCCCGCGGTGAAGGCGGCTTTCAAGCCAGCTCTGCGCACCGCCCGAGCGAATCCCTGAGCGATCTCGAGCTGCCCGAAGAACCGGGCCTTCCCTGTCTGCGAATACCGCAGCCGGTACAGGAACTCCTCCTGTCTCCCCGGACGATTGTCTGCACGAGGGATTTCCAGCGGACCGCCGTTTCGGTGCAGCAACGGCTTCACCGTCTCATGGTCGCAAACGCCGCATCGACTGCACCTGTCCCAGCGACAGTCGGGAGTGAATTCCTCGGATCGAGCCTTCTCGTATTCACTCCACAGATAGTCCCGGTCCACTCCAGCAGACAGGTGATCCCATGGCAGGACCTCCTCGACCGGCCGGTCCCGTGCCGCATAGAAGCAAGGATCGATCCCCGTCTCCTCGAAGGCCCGGTCCCACACGCCCTGGCGAAAATGCTCGGTCCATCCGTCGAAGCGGGCGCCCAGTTGCCATGCCCGCAGGAGAGTCCGACCCAGGCGGCGGTCTCCGCGGGCAAAAACCGCTTCGAGTATGCTGTGGCCCGGGTGATGCCATTTGAACCGCAATGCCGGCCTTCTGAGCCGCACCTTGAACGCTTCCAGCCGCGCCTCGATTTCTTCCTTCGAGAGCTGCGATGCCCACTGGAAAGGCGTCTGAGGTTTGGGCACGAACGTGGATATGGACACGTTGACCGAAGACCGGGAAGCCTTGCCCAACCTCCACACCCTCAAACAAAGATCCTCGATTGCATCGAGGTCTTCGGCACGTTCCGTCGGCAGCCCCATCATGAAATAGAGCTTGATGAGCTTCCACCCGAGCGAGAAAGCGCTTTCCGCTGCGGCCAGCAGATCGTCGTCGGTGATCCCCTTGTTGATCACCCGGCGCAACCGCTCGCTCCCGGCCTCGGGCGCCATGGTGAACCCCGTCTTACGAACGCGCCGGATCTGTTCCATGAGTTCGGGAGTCAGGGTTCCGACACGCATGGACGGGAACGAAACGGCGATCCGGTCGGAAGCGAACCTTTCCATCAGCGCCGCCAGGAGCGGCTGGATCCGGCAGTAGTCACCCGTGCTGAGTGAAAGCAGGGAAAGATCTTCGAAGCCGCTGGCTGCAAGAGCCCTTTCCGCGGCCTTCAGCACCTTCTCCGGGTCGCGCTCGCGCACCGGCCGATAGATGAAACTGGCCTGGCAGAACCGGCATCCGCGCGTGCACCCGCGGGCGATCTCGAGACCGAGGCGGTTGTGCACGATGTCGATGATCGGAACGACAGGATTTTCCGGAATCGGCGAAGCCTCATCCAGGTCGAGGATCAGGCGCTTCGTCACCATCGAGTAGTCGTCACGACGCGGAGCGATTCCGCTGATGACACCGTCGGCCCCGTAGTCCACACGGAAGAAGGAAGGAACATAGACTCCCTGTATCCCGCGTACGCTTTCGAGGAATTCGAGCCGGGACCCGCCCCGCCAGGATCTGAAAGCGGCCACAAGTTCACCCAGGACTTCCTCCGCCTCCCCCAGTACGATGATATCGAAAAAATCCGCCAGCGGTTCGGGATTGTACGCGCAGGGGCCTCCGCCTATGACCCAGGGGTCTCCGGGCCCCCGGTCCGCCGCAAGCAGAGGAATGCCTCCCAGGTCGAGCATTGTGAGGATGTTGGTGTAGCTCAGTTCATACTGGAGACTGAACCCCACGAAGTCGAAATCCGAAAGCGGCCTTTCACTTTCGATCCCCCTCAAAGGCTCCCCAAGACTTGCCAGCCTCTGTTCGTAATCAAACCAGGGCGTGTATGCCCTGTCGGCCATGACTCCTTCCATCCGGTTCAGATGGTGATAGAGAAGCCTCAGGCCGAGATGACTCAACCCGACTTCATACACGTCCGGGAACGCAAGGAGAAACCGCACATCCGCGTCGGCGAAATTCTTCCGATACGTGTTCGTTTCGGCTCCGATGTAGCGTCCCGGCTTTTCGATTCCATGCAGACTATTCTCAATCATGTAGATACAGACTGTCCGGGCCTTTCGCGAACCCCGCACCGGCCGCCCCAACCGCGCGTTACGGCCTTTGCCCGGAGTTCCACAGGCCATCTCGAATAGGAAATAAAATCAACTCCTGGTATAAAGAGGAGACATGGCCCGGAGCATGTCGACCACCTGCACGAGATTGTCCAGGGCGTACCGCACGTCATCTTCCGTGTTCTCCTCGCCCAGGGTAAAGAGAAGAGTGCCCAGCGCCCCGCTTCCCAGTACTCCCATGGCCTCGAGCACATGGGAGGCCTTGGCGGTGATGGACATGCACGCCGAAGCGCCCGCCACGCTCACTCCGCGCAAATCCATGTGCAAAAGCAGAGCTTCCCCTTCCACGTAGCGAAAGGAGACGTTGATGAGCCCCGGAATGTGCCGTTCCGGGTCGCCGTTGAACTGAATACCGTCGATGTGATCCGAGATACCCCTGCGAAGAAGGTCCTCCAGGCGTCGACACGCATCCATTCGTCGAGGAAGTGCTTCCATCGTCAGTTCGGCGGCCTTTCCCATGCCGACGATCCCCGCCACGTTCTCGGTTCCGGTTCTGCGGCCGTCCTCCTGGCCGCCTCCATGGAACAGCGGCCACAGGTTCGTCCCCTTTCGGCAATAGAGGGCGGCGGTGCCCTTCGGGCCGCCGAATTGATTCGCCGCAAGACTCAGCAGATCCACGCCCAGTTCATCCACACTTACGGGAACCCTCCCGACGGAGGCCACCGCGTCCGTGTGCAGCACGATCCCCCGTTCGCGCGTAATGCGAGCGATCTCCGAAAGATCCTGCAGGGTCCCCACTTCGTTGTTGGCGTGCATGATGGAAACCAGCGCCGTTTCAAGCCGGAGCACCCTCCTGACGGCGTCCGGGTCCACTCTGCCCATCGCATCCACCGGAACCTGCGTGACTTCAAAACCAAACCGCTCCAGTGACTTCGCCGAGTACAATACCGAATAGTGCTCGATGGCCGACACCACGATGTGACTCTTGACGCCTATGGAATCAAACGCAACTCCCTTTATGGCAAGATTGTTTGATTCAGTGCCGCAGGACGTAAAGATGACCTCCTCGGTCTCCGCACCGATGAGTCGAGCCACAGCCTCCCTGCTCCGGAACAGCGCATCCTGCGGCAGTTCACCATGGTGATGTATGCTTGCCGGATTGCCGAAGTTGTCCCCAAGATAGGGCAGCATCGCTTCCATCGCTCCTGGGGCCACTGGAGTACCCGCAATGTGGTCCATATAAACCCGGCGTTCGTTCATGGATTGAATTCCTCCTGCAAGCCGATCAGAATCAGGATCAACGGGATGTTGAAACGTAGAAATCCAGGTTTCAGAACAACTTAAACGTTCATTTATACGTTTTTCCGTTCAAATTCGTCAACAGAAAACCTGATTCAGGACAGAACCCATCCCTGCGCTCACCCCCTCCATTCACGCCCGTCTCCCGGTCCGGGACGGCCGAATCGATGCATCGAAACCGCGCCGGCACCCCGTCCATCACGACCCTCTTCAGATGCCCCTGCTCCATCCAACCCTACTCTTTTCAAATGATTTCAGCGTATCAGGACTGGCAGGCCCACCACTACGGAAACCTCGACCGAGCTAAGTGATCGTACCGTCGAACATAAATTCCACTTGCAATCTTTCGGTCGCCATGCTATCGGTTTTTCCTGCTGCACAGGAGCGAATTCACGGCATCTGTGCGTCATGGAAACCTGAATGCTTGGTAACAAGGGTTACTGAAATACAAACCGGCGAATCACGTTAAGGAGGAGAGATTATGAAGGTCTTTGTAGGTGGTGTTGCAGCAGTATTTCTGGGTGTCATCAGCATGATCATTTTTCACAGGCCTTTTTTCGAGCTGATTGCCGGGGCCATTCCCCTGATTCTGCTGCTCGGCGGCGCTATGGCAGCCTATCTTGGCTACGACGAAGTCAAAGACAAGATCCCATTCCCAAAGAACAAGGAATCACGTGAAGCAGCCGAATCCAGTGGAGAAAGCAAGTTCAAGGAAGAAGCGGAGCGCTACAAGCAGGAAGTGGAAAAGCTGAAAGCCGAGCTCGAAAAATCCAAATCCGAAGGATAACATCCGGGGCACCCGGGTTTATAGGTTCTGTACAAAAGCCGCCTTCTCGAAGGCGGCTTTTGGTTTTTTTGGTTCTTCCGGCAAACGCGTACCCGCACAGTTGTCGCACAAAGGTGGAATACACCCACAACAACTTCATTCGCGCGAAGGCGGGAATCCAGGTAACATTGCATGGCGAAACAATTTGAGAAATGGGAAAGAGCCTGCAAGACAAGATGGAAGACAAGATAGATGGAGCAGGGCAATCCCGGGTGGAAAGTACGGCTAGATCTGCACTTGGCAGGCTGGTGACTGGATTCCCGCCTTCGCGGAATGACGGTGGGATTTTCCTGGGAATGACAGTGTATATATCCGTGGGAATGACGGTGTGATCTTTGCGGAATGACGTTGTGCTCTTGGCAGGGACGTCGTTGTGACGCCATTGATCCTTTGTGTGAAAAGCACCGGAGGTACTCGTTTGCCATATGGACGTGTTTTCTTTCTGCGATGAACTCTACGGATGAGCTTCGGCCCAGTCGGGACCCCATCCGAAGTCGACCGTGAGAGGGACCGTGAGGGGCCAGACGTTTTCCATGCGTTCCTTTACAAGAGTGCGCACCGCATCGAGTTCCGCCTCGGGCACTTCGAAAACCAGTTCGTCGTGGACCTGGAGCAGCATTGCGGCTCCAAAACCTCTCCTGCTCAGTTCCGTGTCGATTTCGACCATGGCCTTCTTGATGAGATCCGCCGCCGTACCCTGGATGGGCGTGTTCACGGCAAGCCGCTCCCCCAGCTGCCGGACGGTGTGATTGCGGCTGCGCAGCTCCGGTATGGCTCTTCTCCGCCCCAGGAGTGTTTCACTGTATCCTGCGCTGCGCGCCCGCTCCACCACCGAATCGATAAAAACCTTCACTCCCCGGTAGCGTTCGAAGTACTTCTCGATGATTACCCTTGCCGTCTTGTTGCTGATTCGGAGCCTTCGAGCGAGCCCGAACGGTCCCATCCCATAGATGATCCCGAAATTGATCATCTTGGCCTGCCTGCGCATCTCCGGGGTGACATCGAGGGGACCGACTCCGAAGATTTCCGCCGCGGTCCTCCCATGCACGTCCGCCCCCTCCCTGAAAGCCTCCTCCAGGCGATCATCCCTGCTGTAGTGGGCGAGGATCCTCAGCTCGATCTGCGAATAATCAGCGGACATGAGCACGTGGCCCGAAGCCGCAACGAAGGCCTTGCGGATCTTTCTGCCCTCCTCGGTGCGGATGGGTATGTTCTGCAGATTCGGATCGGAACTGCTCAAACGCCCCGTCGCCGTTACGGCCTGGTTGAACCGGGTGTGGATTCGCCCGGTTTCGGGGTGGATGAGCCGGGACAGGGCGTCCACGTAGGTCCCCTTGAGCTTGGCCAGGGTACGGTGAGCCAGGACATGTTCCACAATGGGATGTTCTGCCGCCAGTTCCTCCAGGACGTTCATGTCCGTCGACGGCCCGCTCTTGGTCTTCTTCACCACTCGAAGCCCGAGCCTGTCGAAGAGCACTCCCGCCAGCTGCTTCGGAGACTGTATGTTGAATTCCTCCCCGGCAAGCGAGTAGATCTCCCCGGTTATCCGGTCCAGTGCCTTTTCGAGATCGATGGACAGGGATTCGAGTTTTTCGGCATCCACGAGTATCCCTCTGTATTCCATGGCAGCCAGGACCCGTATCAGGGGAAGTTCGATCCCTTCATACAGGGCAAGAAGACCGTCTTCTTCAAGCCTGCGCTTCAAAACGGGGACAACCCTCAGGCATGTTTCGGCCACCCGGCATGCAGGACCGGCCGCACGAAGGGCATCGACCGCATCGGGCGAGGCTCCCTTCCTGCCGCTGCCCCCCGGTTCCGTTCCTGCTCCCCACTTCTCTCCCAGCCATTCCGCAGCGATCCGATCGAACCCGCCGGACGGTTCGCCCGGATTGAGCAGATAGGCCGCCACCAGGGTATCGAAGCCGATGCCTCCGGGGTCGACTCCGTGCCTCTTCAAGACCACCCAGGCATGCTTGAGATCGTGCCCCCACTTGATCCTGTCACTTCCCGCCAGAACAGGTCCGAGAACCCGGATCACCTCGTCCCGGCTCAACCCGGCCCCCCCGCTCGATCCCCCGTCAACGAAAGGGATGTAGAAGGCATGGTGCTCCGTTACACTCAACGCAAGCCCGGCGAACTTCGCATTCATCGAGCTGTCGGATGTTGTGTCGACCTGGACGGCGACCACGGGATGCTTCTCGATTTCCCGCACCATTGCAGACAGTTCGTCGGCATCGGCCACCACGAGGTCCTCCCGGGTCTCCCGGGGAGCTTCACCGCCTGGGACATCCGCCGAAGCCTCCCATTCGTTTCGCAGGGATTCGAGGAGAGTCCTGAAATCCAGTTCCTCGAAAAACCGCGCCAGGTCAGGTATCGAGGGATGCCCCGGCACGAAATCGTCGAGCCTCGAATTCATGCGGCATTCTTCACTGAACGAAACCAGGCGGCGTGAGAGGTACGCCATGTCGCGATGTTCTTCGAGCTTTTTTCGAACACTTTCTGGAGTGATTTCATCAAGATGAGCATAAATCCCGTCCAGGGACTTCCACCTGTCCAGGAGCTGCCGCGCGGTTTTCTCCCCCACTCCCTTGACTCCCGGCACATTGTCCGAACTGTCCCCCACCAGGGCCAGGTAGTCCCGCATCTGCGCCGGTGTGACACCCAGGCGTTCCATCACCGTCGCTTCCGTGAAGACGATGTCTCTCTGAGGATCCCACTGGCGGATATCGGGGTCCGAAATCAACTGGAAGAGGTCCTTGTCCCCCGACACGATGACCACTTCCAGCCCCCGCCCGGCAGCCCAGGACGCCAGGGCGGCGATGAGATCGTCCGCCTCGAAGCCTTCCATTTCAAACTGAGGGACTCCCTGGTACCTGACAAAATCCTTGATCCAGGGCACCTGCACCACCAGGTCCTCGGGCGCCTTCTGCCGTGTGGCCTTGTAGGGTTCGTACATCTCATGCCGGAAATTCGGCCCGGGCGCGTCGAATACCACGCACACGTGATCGGGCTGTGCATCCCGCAGCACCTTGAGCAGCATCTGGACGAACCCGTATACGGCCTGGGTGGGCATCCCGCGCGAGTTGGTGAGTCGCCGTATGGCGTAGAATGCCCTGTAGATGTAGGAACTGCCGTCAATGAGGTAGATGTTCCGTTTCCGGTTCATGATCTTCACGTCCCTTCGCGTTCCTGTTCGCCGCCTGCCCGGATTTTGACCGGGCATCCCGGGAATCGAGAGGCGGTGGAAGATATTCCAGGTTGACATGACTCATGGCATGAAAGATGTTGCCCCGAACCTTCCGGTTGTTGCGGTAGAGATTGTTCAGAAGATCCCGGATCTCCCGGCGCCGGTTGAGGTGTACCGACGGACAGCAGGTTGGAACCACCGGCAGGCCGAGCCTGCCGCACAGGCGCTCGACCTTTTCGGCGGGGACAAGTGCCAGGGGCCGGATCACGGTCACCTCGCCCCCGAAGAATTCCTGCCTGGGCAGTATACCCGCCACCTGCGCCGCATAGCATATGTTGATAAAGAACGTCTCGTTGAAATCGTCCTGGTTGTGTCCGAGGGCGACCTTGCGACAGCCCAGTTCCTGCGCCTTCTTGAACAGGGCCGTCCTCCTCAGCCGCGAACAAAGAAAGCAGGGATTCTCCCTGTTCTCCGGGCCGTGAGCCTTCAACCCGTGATCCGTTCGAAGAATCGCGTGGGAAAAACCTTCCCTCTTGAAAAATTCTTCCAATCGGTCCGCCGATTCGGCCTCGAACCCCGGATCCACGTGGACGGCGAGGAGTTCATACTTTATGGGAATACGGCGCAGGCGCTCGCGGAGCAGCCACAGCAGGAGCATGCTGTCCTTGCCGCCGGACACGGCCACCACGATCCTGTCCCCGTCTTCAATCAGGCCGTACCGATGGATGGCCTTTCCCATCAGGCGGCGCACTTCCTGGTCGATATATGCCATGGATTTTCAGCGTCCTTGTATCCCCGGCGATGGAGAAAGGCCGGTGGCCCTCCGTGTCTTCAATGACCATCGAACGCCTGCCCCTGGATATTCAGATGAGTCACGGCGTTCTTGATCCCCGACAGGGTCAGATCTTCCATGTGGAAAAGGCGTCCGATGCCGGTGATGGTGGCGCTTTCGTAAGGCCATCGATCCCTCGGGATGGGATTGAGCCAGACACTGGCGGGGAATGCGTCCCGCAGCTCCCTCAGCCACTCCCACCCCGGCTTGCGCACCGATGTGTAAAAGTCCAGGGCTCCGTAGGACGCCATCAGTTCCGCCGGCGCCATGTTGGCATCCCCGATGACGATCAGGCGCGTGCTCTTGCTTTCCGACAGGAACTTGTCCCACTTGACGCTCCGGGTACGCGGCGGGTCCAGGTAGACCGTGCCGTAGATACAGTTATGGAAATAATAGTAGTTCAGATCCTTGAACAGGTCCCGTATCTTGCTGAACACGGTCTTGACCAGGGCGATGTGCGGCGTCATGGAATAACCGCCGTTGTCCATGAGCACGATCAGGCGCACCCGGTTCTTCAATTCCCGGCAGAAAACCAGTTCGATCTCGCCTCCGTTCCGTGCCGTGCGCGAAATGGTTTCGTCCACATCCAGTTCCGATTCCGGCCCGACCGGCCTCAGGCTCCTCAGCGACGTCAGCACCTGCCGCAGGTTTTCCGTGGTGATGGCCGACCTGTCACTGTAGTTGATGTGCCTCCTGTTTTCGATGACTTTCTGAGCGGTTCCATACAGGCCCGTGCCGTGGACGCGCACCCCTCCCGCGTACATGCCGCTGTGCCCAAACGGGGACCTTCCCCGGGTACCCACCCAGGTGTTCCCGCCGTGGTGCTCCCCCTGCTGGGCAAGCACGGTCTCCCAGAACCGGGCGAGGAGCTCCTCCGTATCGAATTCCCTCACCATCTCGGGCGTCAGCCTGCCGCTTTCGAGCTCCCCTTTCAGCCACTCCTGGAAAGGCTTCCCTGCAAGGAGTTCCTCCCATTCGATTCCACCGGGCACCCCGTCCCTGGCCCCCATGAAGAAGGACGCAAAAACCTGTTCAAAAATATCGTAGTATTCGACTCTCTTGATGAAGATCAGCCTCGAAAGCAGAAACAGCTGGTCAAGGCCCGTGACGAGCCCCCGCTGAAGAGCCCGGTAAAATTCAATGATGTACTGGACGCTCACCGGAACCCCGGCTTTCTGCAGCTGGTACACGAATCCGATCATCCACGACCCTTCCAGAGCATCTACTCTCTATACCGCAGTTCCACGCATCAGAATCGACCGGGTTTGAGGATGCCCTTGAACTTGAGAAGATCCTGGGTGCGCTTGAGCAGCGTTCCGATGTGACTCGTCTCCCTGCCCGCCCCCGGACCCGACGCACCAGAAGTCCGCATGGAACCGATCCAGTCGAGCAGTTCCGCCGTGGCGGGCGGTTTTTCGAATCCCTGATCGCGGAGCCGGTAGAAGGTGGTGAGGCTCGCTTCGAGGAACGCCTCCGGCAGGTCGGGAAAATGCAGCCGCACGATCATGACCATCTCTTCAGGAGGAGGAAACGGAATGTAATGGCAGAAACAGCGCCGCAGAAATGGATCGGACAGCTCCCTCTTGGCGTTGCTCGTGATGATGATCACGGGCCTCTTGGCCGCGGTCACCTTGTGGTTGATCTCCCGGATCACAAACGACCCGTCTTCGAGGACGTCCAGGAGGTTGTCCTGGGTGTCGGAATCCGTCTTGTCGATCTCATCGAGGAGCAAAACTCGGCGGTCCTCGGCGAGGAATGCCCGCCCGATGGGCCCGAACCTCAAATAATCCCATATGTTGTTCACATCCCGGCCCGTATCTCCACTGCCGAACCGCGAATCGTTCAGCCGCAGCACGGTATCGTACACGTAGCAGAGTTCCTCGCCCTTGAACGTGGACTTGCACCGGGCTTCCTCCATCCTGAGGCCCAAAGCCCGGGAGACCTCAAAGGCAAGTTGAGTCTTCCCCGTCCCGGCTTCTCCGGTGAGCAGCAGAGGTTTTTCCATGGCAATGGCGATGTTGACGATCTCCCGGAGTTCGGGACTGAGGTAGTAGCGTTCGGTGCCTTCAAACTGCATTTCGAATGCTCCTGGCAGGATTATATCGGGTGCCTTCCCACACACATCGTCCGGCCGGTATCCATGAGGATACGGGACATTCCCGGTTCAGTTGCAAAAGATCCGTACCGCTTCGCCGGCCGGCGCCTCATCCTTCAATATGCCAAAGGATCTGATGAATAGACTCTTTATGATAGTGGAAAGTCTCCCCGTTGACAATGTCGTCTGCCAACACCGAAATGCGACCCGGCTGAAGCCGTTCAAGACCAGGAAACAGATGGTGCCTCCGGAGCTTTTCATTCAAAGGGTCGCTGGCATCTACAACGACAGGGGTAGAGACGGCGCATGGGCCTGCACCGCAACTCCCTCCGAACCGAACCGGCGGCTCTCCCGGATCGGCTTCTCCAGTCGGTGGTCTTGCCTCGTGAGGACTGGAGCAAAGCGCCATGGGCTGCTTCCAGGCTGAATACCCCCAAGGACGATGATAAAACAGGCGCCATTCTGCGAACAGCCGCAACCGGGCAGGCGAATGGGCGAATGGACTGCCGTTGATGCCTGATCTGGCGGCGGTTCCTACCTCGAGATCCTCCCTGTATGAGCCCATCAAGCGCCCAATAGGTTTGCGGCTACGTCCTGCAGGGGGGCGATATCTCGCAGGGGCATTTCTTCCCGCGGGGGGGATCCCGTAGAACCGCCCCTGCAATCATCCGTGATTACAGGGATTCCACGCAAATGATTCGGCGCAATCATCCATTCATCCCGATCTTTTCTTCAACAGCGACCCAGGGATCGGACAGGGAGGCTTTTCACCGGCCCGACTGTCCGTTCACCGGGTATTCCCCGCCTGTCGGAAAGGGAATACTTTTGGAGAACCCCTCGATGCTTGACCATCCAGGCGTTCCAGACGTGGGTTCTGCTTTTTCCTGCCATGACTGCGGACGACAGGTTCGGTTCGCCTCCGGTTGCTCCCCACCCCGCCTCGCGGCGACGCAGTTATTTTGCGGGAATGACGGTGTATATATTCGCGGGAATGACGTTCAGATGCCATCGACCCTTTTCGCGAATGGCACCGGATGCGTGAAAAGCACCCGAGGTACTCGTTTTCCGGATGAACCACAAATCCCTTGACACTGCTTGAGCTTTTGGTATAAAAAGATTTCGCTTTTTGCAGGGACCGTATGCGCCCGTAGCTCAGCTGGATAGAGCGTCGGACTTCGAATCCGCAGGCCGCAGGTTCGAATCCTGCCGGGCGTATCACCACTGCTCATTGCAAAGCCTTACGGGCCGTTAGCTCAATGGTAGAGCAGCTGACTCTTAATCAGGAGGTTCGGGGTTCGAGACCCTGACGGCCCACCAGCAAGATCAAGGGAAAGTGAGCGAAATCGCCGCTTTCCCTTTTTTGTTCACTTCTGAATGTCCCCCATATCGCTGCAAAACCGCCCTCCAGGAGATGCCTATTGCACCCGAAATACACATTGAAAAAGCTTAGTTGCTCTCGGGTTCCCTGGATTGCCGGTTACACCGCAAGGACAAACCCGCCCGTGCCCCCTTGGGCTTTGTTCGCACCCTGTTTCGTGCTTATATTCAGAAAAATAAATGACAGGGAACTTCCACTGCTTCCGGTAATCGTTAGAAAGGAGCAAGCAATGCCCAATATTTCAGTTTATGCTTTCGTCGCTCTTGGATTCTTCCTGGCGGCACCACCGCAGGCCGGCGCTGATGTGCGGCTGGAAGGAAAGGTTGGCCCCGTCACGATCGATGACAACGTGGTCATTGCACGAGACACCACAGCGGCCCTCAACGGGACGATCATCAAGGGCAATGTCAAAGTGCGGCGCGGAGCCACATTGATTACGAGGGGCGCGCGCATTGACGGAAATGTCCAGGCTGCTGGCTCCCTTCTCGTCGATTTGAGGCAGAAGACGTTCGTGGATGGAGACGTCCAGGGGGAGCGCACCCGGTCCGTCCTCGTCCGAGGCGGCACGGTGGTGGGTGGCAACATTCAGATCAAAGAAGCTGCCGCACCGGTTGACGTGGATGCGCTCTTTGTAAGAACCGCCCGGGTGGATGGAGACGTGCAGGTGGAAAAAAGTGCCGGACGCCTGAGAGTCCTGGACACCTTTATCGGCGGAAACCTTCAGTTCGTGGAGAACCTGACGGGGCCATACAGGATCAGGGACAACCGGATCGCCGGAGACCTCCAGTTCTTCAAGAATCGGGGGAAAGGCACGATTACCGGCAACCATGTCCGCGGCAATCTTCAGAGCAAGGAAAACAAACCCCGCCCGGTCATAAAGGACAATATCGTCGAAGGCGACCTTGAAATCGAATAGGAAAGTCGAAGGCGCTCCGGGGATTTCATCCGTGGCGCCTTTCTCGATTTTCCGGCCATGAACGACCGTTCTGAACTCCCTGTTGTCACCAGCTGGTCGTGACTCACCCTTCGGCAAACGATGAACCTGCCCCAGGTCATCTGAAGGGGAGCAAACCCTTTTACCCTCTTATGGGTGGGCCGCACTTCATGCCTCTTCGAAACCCCGTCGTTGTCCATCACCATGATATCCATGCCCGGAACCACAACCTCCGGTTTGGCCGGATTCAATCTCCAGGCGAAAAGCTTCTGCAAAAGACGCCGAAAGAGATAAATCCCGGGCCACCAAATGTCCCGAAGAAGCGTTTGACTGCGTGCGAGGAGAGCATCCTCCCCAGACTGGTTCTCGATCGCGGCGGCGTAGAGACTGTGTCGTATCGATTTATAACAATTCGAGTTGGCGCGACGGCTATCCAATAGATGCCCAAGGGGGTGAGTTCGTTGATTGCCAAATCCAACCACCGGCAGGCGAGGAGAAGGTGTATGAGGCAAGATG
>Ga0334889_1000939_pt1 | contig 41587 bp, 40 predicted proteins | sample GraSluR1_MG_2_FD_207222 | JGI IMG/M metagenome (GOLD analysis project Ga0334889, IMG submission 207222) | Sludge microbial communities from methane-producing bioreactor in Wageningen University, Netherlands - Granular Sludge_8_08-R1 | ecosystem: Engineered > Bioreactor > Anaerobic > Unclassified...
AGAAAGGGTGGTATCCGGTTGCTGGCTTCCCATGTCCCGTTGAATGCGAAGTGTTCCCGTGCGATCGGTGCAAATGGACAGCCCGAGATTAAAAACACCCGCCCTCCAGAAGGTTCCGAACAGAAGTCCGCCCGCGGGATCCAGCACCGCGTCGTCTACATAGTTCGAAACCTTGATGAACGGGCCGGAAAGGGAGTCGGAATGGGCCTGAATCTCACCCCTTATGGCACCGAAGGTGCTGCGGCTTCCAAGGGAAAAGGCGAGCGCATTCCCCGCCCGGGTGGTCAGGCCGAAATACCCCTCGGTGAGCCCTCCGGACCAGTCTCCCGTGCCGACCATGCCTTCGTGGGAGAAAGTGGTGGAGGTGGAGAGCCTGCTGCGGGTGGAAAGGCTTCCCGACAGCGTAAGGCCGTAAGGAACAGGGAAAACAATCGAGATGTGGGGAAAGGAAGTGTTGTCTGACCAGTTGGAATCGTCTCCATAAGAGCCGGCCAGCCCCCAGGTCAGCCCGGTTGCCCCGGCCCATGCGGACGCGGCGGGATTGTAAATCGAAACCGAATTGGAGTCCGGTACTCCGGCGCCGGCGCCTCCCATGGCAAATGCCCGGGCTCCCTGGAAGCTGGTTTCAACGCCAATTCCCTCCACGGGTGGAAGGAAGGGGGGATCAAACCCTGAAAAAAGCACCAGAACCGAAGCTATGAGAATATGCATAACCCTCCGATGGCTGAACGGGTAGACTATAACCGGAATATAGCTCAGTGTTCCAGAGAATCCCCACTGCCGGGAACCAGAACATTGATCCCGCTCTGGGCTTCCTCACGGATCCTTGAAGCAAGGCTTTCCGTCTGCTTTTTTTCTCCGTGGACCAGCACCACGGTGTCCGCCCGTTCCGATGTCTGCCGGAAGAAATCCATCAACTGATCGGAATCGGCGTGAGCGCTCATCCCGAGAATCTCCTCCACCCGTGCCCTGAGCCGGTAGGGCTCACCGAAAATGTTCACACGCTCATGCCTTTCCGAAATCTTTCTACCCAGTGTTTCCGCTGCCATGAAGCCCACGATGAGAATTGTATTTCTCGGGTCTTCGATGCTGTTTTTCAAGTGGTGGCGGATTCTGCCGTTCTCGCACATTCCCGAGGCGGATATTATCACTGCGCTTTCCTTCATGGCGTTCAGCGCCTTGGACTCATCAACACCCTGTATGAACTTGAGTTTGTCGAAAGCAAAAGGCCCTTGTCCCGTTTCAAGGAGGGCCAGGGCATCGTCATCGAAACACTCGGGGTGACGCCTGTATACCGCGGTGGCGTCCGCCGAGAGGGGAGAATCAACAAAGACTTTCATATCGGGAAGGTTTCCGGAGTCGTCCAGTTGCCGGAGAAAGTAGAGCACCTCCTGGGTGCGGCCCACACTGAATGCGGGAATGATGACCTTTCCTCCCCGGGCATGGGTTTCTTTGAGAACGGCGCCCAGCATCTGCAGGCACTCCTCTCCCGGCTCATGGTTTCGCCCGCCGTAGGTGCTTTCCATCATCAAAACATGAGGTCTGGATGAAAGGTCAGGATTTTTGAGAATCGGTCTGTCCCGTCGGCCGATGTCGCCGCTGTAAAGAAGAACCTTGGTATCACCCTGTTCTTCCACCGTGAGTTCAACCAGGGCGGATCCAAGAATGTGGCCGGCTTCCAGCATTCTCAGGCTGATTCCCGGAACCAGCTGAAATGGCATTCCATAGGGAACCGAGACGAACCTCTCCAGTGTGGCGGTTACTTCGTTCATTCCGTAGAGGGGTGTGATCGGCGGGCGCCCCTTTTCCCTGCGCTTTCTATTGAGATACTCCGCGTCGGCGCTCTGGATGTGTGCGGAATCCGGCAGCATGATGGAAGCCAGATCCCGTGTGGCGGAAGTGGCATACACAGCGCCGGAAAAGCCATGACCAACAAGACCCGGAAGTTTTCCCAAGTGATCAATGTGGGCATGGGATATGACAACGGCGTCAACGGTTTTCGGGTCCACGGGAAACTCGCGGTTCAGCCTTTCGCTTTCGTCACGCCTTCCCTGGCTCAGACCGCAGTCCAGCATTATCCTTTTTCCCGCCGCTTCCACGAGATGGCAGGATCCCGTCACACAACCGGCTCCGCCCAGAAATGTTATCTTCACCAAACCCTCCTCCGCTGATGTTTCACCGGGGAGTATGAACCGGCGGTGGGAAATGGGCAATACCGGACATGGTTTTCTGGAACACTTCTGGACACGGTGCGCTAAAGGTTATAGGTTAACCGTGTGTGTGGCATCGCTATGACTGATATTGATTTATGAGATAAGGAGGCAATTAAACGTGAAGTTCATCGGACTGGCAATTATGATACTCGCGGTTTCGCAGGTATTTGGAAACACTGTCGTTTCCAGGGTGACCGCAGACCTCGAAACACGCTCCATCTCTCCGGATCAGGCTGTATTCGTGCTGTATAACAGCGTTTATGATATATCCCTGGTTCCGGCTCACTACACCCGGGAAACCGTCCCGGAACCCTGCGGCACCCCCGCGATGGACCTGATCTTCTCCCTTTACGATCAGTGCTCCATCGAGGTCCAGGGAGAACTCGATCTTCTGCTTTCCAGACCTTTCCCCGGAAACCCTTACTACACCACCATTACACCCAGCGACTTCTTCAAAATTCACTGGACGGACGCCGGGGCGAACGCAACCAACCAGGCTTATGTCGACGTCCTGGCCGCAGCATTCGACACCTCTCTTGACGTTCTGTGCAACCAGCTCGGTTTCTGGGAGCCCCCTTCGGACATGGGTCTGGGCGGATGCGAGCGGTACGATATCTACATTATGAGCCTCAGTGGCGGTGTCATGGGCTACTGCTCCACCAACGGGGAGTTTCCAAACCCCATGACCCCCAACAACGACTGGTCGAGTCACATCGCCATGAGCAACGCGGTTAACATGTACGGCGAGTCCCAGATGATTGAAACCGCTGCCCACGAATTCGCCCACGCGATTCAGAACGCCTACGACGCATCGTCGGGAAGCTGGTTCAAGGAGAACACCTCAACCTGGTCCCAGAACGCCGTTTTCGACACCAATCATTACGCCGATTACATGAAAAGCGGCGAGAACTGCCTGCGCCGCCCCTGGTACGACATCCGCAGCGGCGCCATGTACCATTACGGCGCCACCCCATGGCCCATGTACATGCAGTACCGAACCGGGGGTTCTGTCGACGCCCTTCTCCTGGTCTGGGAGAATTGCGCCGCAACCTGGGGAAACAATGTGCTTGATGCCATTGACGAGGCCGCAACGGAGTACGGCGCCGATTTCATAACCTGGCTTGCGGAGTACACCTGGTGGCGCTGGTTCACCGGACTGAGAGCCGATGACAATCACTATCCCTACGAAGAGGCATCCCTCTGGAACCCCGGGGCCTTTTTCTTCAGTTACCACAACATCACCAGCCTCCCTGCATCGGTCGACCAGGGTGTCTACGCCCCGAAAACCTACGGTCACCACTGGATACCCATCAACGTCGAAGCCTACCAGGGCTGGATCAACCTCAGCTTCAACGGCAGAAACGGCTTCCAGTGGCTGATCGGTGTAATCAGAACCCGTAACGACGGCACCGACGATTTCTACTGGACCATCGTCGACAACCCGGAATCCACCCTGGAATGGGGTGTTGAAACCACGGGATGGGACATGGTCATCGTGTTCCCCCAGCCCATCCAGTTCACCACACTCACACTCAACTACGAAATGGACATCACCCACACCACCGGCATCGAGGGAGTTGAACCCGCCCCCGAGTTTCTTCTCGAAGCCGGAAGCAACCCCTTCCGGGGCAGCGGCGTTTTGAATGTAGCTCTTCCACAGGCAGGCTATACCACCATCAATGTCTACAACGCCGCGGGACGAATGGTTCAGAACATCACCGCAGGAGAGCTGCCCGCCGGACAATCAGTCGTAAACTGGGATGCCACAAACCTTGAGAGCGGAACTTACTTCGTACGCCTTACCGGCGCAGGTGGTGGAGTAACCTCAAGGGTGACGGTTCTTAACTGACCCGGGGGGGCTTTGCCCCCCCATTTTTCCGAAGGGAGTGACGATTTGAGAATGGCAATCCTGATGGCTCTTACCATGCTGGCCTCCACGGCCTTTTCCGGAACCGTATCTGGCCGGATCATGGCCGCGGCGGAAGCGGGAGAGCTGACCCAAGATGAAACCGCGCTCTATCTCACCTGGAGCATCGTCAGCCCCGAAAAGCTCCCGGAAGCCTTCACAACAGGCACAGAAATCGAGCGTTGCGCAACACCCGCCGCCCTCGAAGCGGAGAGACTGCTGGAGCATGTTTCCCCCGCAGTGGCGGAAGAGGTTCGCCGGGGTCTTGCCAGACCCGGTTTCAGCGGCCCGCCCATCAGTTTCATCTCACCGGGCGACCACTTCCGGATCCACTACACCACCCAGGGCATCGACGCGGTAACCGAGGCGTTCGCCAATGAAGTGGCACTGGCAGCCGACCTTTCATGGCAGGTTCAGTGCGACGACATGAAGTACCATATTCCTCCTTCGGACCAGGGAATGGGGGGCTGCCACCGCTACGACATCTATATCAAGAACATTCCATACATGGGCTACTGCACCCACAGCGGCGAATACAAGCCGCCAGATTCCACGCAGAACGCCTCCGCCAGCCATATCGTCATAAGCAACACCCTCAACTCCGATCACATCAAGGTAACCGTAGCCCATGAGTTTCAGCACGCGGTTCAGTTCGCCTACGATTTTGCCGAAGGCGTATGGTTCATGGAGAACTGTGCGGTGTTCATGGAGGAAATGGTCTACCCCGACATAAACGACTACATGAGCTACCTCGGCGGCGGTGACAACCCGATTCGCAAGCCCTGGTGGGACATCCGTTCAGGATCCAGCAACCTTTACTGGTACGGCGGAGTCACCTGGGCGTTCTTCATCTGGCAGAGAAACGAAGTTGAAGCGGTCAGACTGGCCTGGGAAGAGTGTGCGGCGGTTCCCGGCAACAACGCTCTCGGTGCCATTGATGAGATGTTCAAGCACTATGGTATGGACTTCGAACAGGGTTTCATGGAGTACGGTTTCTGGCGCTGGTTCGTGGCCTCCAACTGGTATGACGGTGGTATGTACTTCGCCGAGGCCGCCCAGTGGCCCGGAAACCCGTTCTTCTTCAGCTTCCACAATGTCACCACGATTCCGTTTTCCGGAGACCAGGGAGTTTACCCTCCTGAAAGCTTCGGCATTCACTGGATCAGGGTGAACCTGGCCAACTACCAGGACGGATGGGTCAACTTCAGTTTCGACGGAAGAGACAACATGATCTGGAAGGTCGGGGCCATACTGTGGAACACCTCCGGCGCTTCCCAGTGCGCCTGGTACGATGCGGAGTACCCCTCGGGCACCGCTTCCGTTTCCGTTCCCACAACCGGGTGGGACTACGTCATCTTCTATCCCGCCGTGCTTACCCAGAGCGGGCTCGCCAAGAACTACACCTTCGACATCACCCACTCCCTGGGAATCGCGGAAGGAAACCCGCTCCCCGAACCGATGCTCTCCGTTGCGGCAAACCCCATGGCTCCCGGCGGCACCGTAACCTTCAGCATGCCCGAGGCGGGAGTGGTCAGGCTTGCCCTCTTCGATCTCTCGGGCCGCAAGGTTTCCACACTGGCGCAGGGCTCCATGCCCGGAGGTTCGCACACTGTGGGGATCAGCGACGACCTGGCGACGGGCACCTACTTCCTTACGCTCAGCCATTCCAATGGTGTTGAGACCATCAAGGTTGTAGTGGCCAGGTAAGCCACCTGCTTTTCTGTGAAGGCGCCCATCCACGGGCGCCTTCCGTTATATTCGGCGAATGCTGGTGAAAACACTTGCGTTCGCTGTGCTTCTTTCGGCCCTGTCCGGGTGCGGTCCCGAATCCCGGGAGCGGGTACTTCTTTTCAACCCCTCCCGAAAAACGATGGTGGTTGTGGAAATGACTGAAACAGCTGCCCCGGAGCAGACCAGCGGCTTCTCCTGGTGTTACTTCGTCACTGAGGGTGAACCAGCCATGATATCCGCGGACAGTCTGCTTCTCTCCGCTGACGCGGGGGGAATGCTGCTGATCGTGGTGGACCAGGAAGCGGTCAGAGCCCCCTTCGGTGAGAGACAGCATTTGTTCATTGGCACTGACGGATTGCATCGACCGGTATCGATTACCCCCGAAGGCCTCGCTGTCGAACTCTCCGCTCTGGAGCTTACTCCCGACCACTCCGGACAGACGGTCCTGTTGGGCCTCATGGACAAGTACAGGCCGGATATGGTTTATCTTTCAATGCCGCAGCCCGATACAGATTCCGTCAATGGAATTCTCAGCTTCTGGAGTGCATTCGCTCCTGCCCGGGATATTCGCTTTATCGCCTACTCCCCTCCGTCAGAGTTCTCCCGGGGCTGGTGCGTGGTGAGCTGGCGGGGACTTGATACAGACTACATTCCCGGACTTACATTTGCGGGATTCATGAAAACCGTGGCAATCCTGGCGGGCCTTCCGTGTGACTTGTCGGTGTCTACCGGTGTCCCCGCAGCATCCATTCTAATGGAGTGACAATGAAACTAAGGAAACTGGTGTGTATCGTAATTGACTGGGGCGTCTCTCTGAATATGCCACCGGTTCGCCTCGCCGCGCTGTTCGCCGCGACGGTAATCATCAGAAACCTGCTGGAGGCCGCCTCCATGGGAGTGCTGTTCGAGGCTCCCGCATTCTATTTCCATTTCCCTGTCGCGTATGTATTCCCAATGCTGGGACTGGTGGCGCTGATGCATTCGCTAAGCGGTTTTCCACTGTGGAAGCTGCTGAAGCTCATGATCATCACCTGGACCCTCACCCTGCTTCCCCCGATCATCGATCTTATCATGGGGGTGGAATGTGACATCGGCTACTTTCCCCTGCAGAAGGACAACGCTCTATGGTTCCTCACGAACTTCTTCAACCCGACGGTTTCACTGAAGGGAACCACGGCGGGAATCAGGATCGAAGCCTTCCTGGGCTGTGTTCTTGCCGGTGTTTTCACATGGTGCGTGTCGAACAGACTGCGGATACTCCGGGGAGTGATCACCACCGTTGCCTTCATGCCTGTTTTTCTTGTTTTCTTCACATGGCCATACCTGGTTCAGATCATCGGGGAAGCATACTTCCCCCTCAGGGAGACAACACAGAGATTTCTGGAGTGGCGGGTCTTCACCGAGGCTCCGCTCTACGGCACGACACATTTCACGGTCTTCATCATCGACATGATTCCGGTGACCTTTCTGGCCGCCTGGTTTATCAAAAGGCTGAAACCATCGCAATGGATCCCTGTTCGGAATTCATCATCGGGTTTTCACGCAGGCGCGGCGACAGCACTGGCGGGAACCATCACCGCCTTCGCCGCCTCCTCTTCCGGCGGGCTGACCTTCGCGGACAGCGTGAGCCTTTTCGGCGCACTGACGGCATGCATCTGGATCCTGGCATCAGCTTCTCTTTCGGGCACCTTTAAAACAAGCGCCATGGTAACGGGTTTCCTGCTGGCCTGGGCCTCGGGCTGGAATACATTCGTGGCCCTTTCCCTGGCGGTGTCTCTGCTTCATCTTCCCGGCCCCGGTCGAATCCGCAGGGCACTGGCTTTCCCGGTTCTTTTCTTCGCGGCCCTGTCCCCCGCCGGTTTCCCTGTGGTAACACTTCCTTTCATTATTCCGGCTTTCCTTGCTCTTCTGGTCGGGGTTTTTTCCTGCGGCGGGAAGGGCTGGATACTTGTGTCCGCTCCCATGCTTTTTCTTTCGGTGCTTGTGCCTGTGAATGGCCTTGGAAGGGGAATGATACAGGGGCTGGAGAGGCAAACCGATTCTCTCTTTCGAAGCGGAATGTTCACCCACGCCCACGCTTCCGCCACAACCATCGCCGCTTCCGGAGGCGGCTTCAGTACCCTGGCCAGAACTGCATCCCTCTCCGGAATGACAAGCCGGGCCCAATGGGCCTACCGTGTGGGAACCGCCCTGGGTGATTCATCGCCGGCCATGAAGAGAGTCGGCATTAATCTGGCTTATGTCATGGGCGACAGCAGTCTGCTATGGAACAGAACCATGGATTACATCGAATCCGGACGAGGGGACGCGGGGTTTGCCATGGACATGGTAGCCCAGCTGAGCACAAACCGCGGAGACATAAGCTTCCTTTCCAGATCCCACGCCATGATGGGTTTGAGCGACAGGCTTCTGATCCTCTACTCCCGGGCGTATCTTGCACAGGGTGATTCCACAAGAGCCGTATCCCATGCCATGGCCGCTGTCTCCTCGCAAAGAGCGTCACCCGCAGCCTGGGCCTGGGCAGTGGAGCTGGCGGGCATCACCGGAGGAGATTACGATTCTCTATTCGTGGAAAGCAGAAACTGGTACCATTTTTCCCTGGAGATCGCTCTGGCAAGGCTGAATGCCGGAATCGTCACTCCATCCCCGCCGGATATGGAGAATCTTCTGGAGCGGTGCCTGGTACTTTATCCACACAATGTGTCGGTTCTTGAAACCGCGTCGGCCTGGCACCTGGCCTCGGGTAATGCGGATCTTGGGCTTGAAATGGCTCTCAGGGCTTTGGCCGCACAGATGATTCCCCGCGAACGAACATTCCTTCTGGCAATTCGGGCGGCGGAATCCTCCGACAGACCGGACATCGCAGACGCTTGCGAGGAATACGCAAGGGGCGTTCTGCGATGATCCCCGGGGCTTCCTTTCCGGCCTATATTTCATCATAACACCAAGGAAATCAGTGGGGAGATTTGCTTTCAGCATGAGAAACGGAGAGAACATGTCCATATTCACCGCAATAAACGACTTTTTCGGCAGAGTGGCCAGACTTGTGAAGGGTGGGGGGGAGGAAGCACTCGCCAAACAGAAACAGCAGGGGAAGCTCTCCGCCAGGGAAAGACTGGATGGAATACTGGACCAGGGCAGTTTCTTTGAAACCGACCTGTTTGTAGAGCACAACGCAACTGATTTCGGAATGGACAGAAAGAAGCTTGCCGGCGACGGAGTGGTTACCGGCTTTGGAAAAGTCGACGGAAGGCCGGTTTCCATATTCGCCCAGGATTTCACCGTGGCGGGAGGATCGCTGGGCAGGGCTCACGCTGGAAAAATCGTCAAGATCATGGATGCCTCCATGAGTCGAAAGATACCACTCATAGGCATCAACGACTCCGGCGGCGCCAGAATTCAGGAAGGGGTGGATTCCCTCTGCGGGTACGGCGACATCTTCTACCGCAACACCCGACTCAGCGGGGTAGTGCCCCAGCTCTCCCTTATTCTCGGGCCATGCGCAGGCGGAGCGGTCTACTCCCCTGCCCTGACAGACTTCGTGTTCGTTGTGAACAAGGTGTCCAACATGTTTATCACCGGACCCCAGGTAATCAAAGCTGTTCTGGGCGAGGAAATCAGCCAGGAAGAACTCGGTGGAGCGATGACCCAGGCATCAATCACCGGAAACGCCCATTTCTACGCGGAAAGTGAGGAGGAAGCATTCGCCCAGATCAGAAGGCTTGTCTCCTTCCTGCCATCCAACTGCCTGGAAGCGCCGCCGAAGGTCAAGTCGGAGGAGCCGGCCAAACCCATGAAGGATGAGATAGTACCCGGAGAGAGAAGAAAAGCTTTCGACGTTCAGGACGTTATTCGGGGAGTCGTTGACAGATCGGACTTTCTCGAAGTTCACAGACACTACGCGGGTAACATTGTGGTCGGTTTCGGGCGACTCGCGGGGAAAACCGTTGGCATCATCGCGAATCAGCCCAGAATACTTGCCGGCGTTCTTGATGTGAACGCTTCGGACAAAGCCGCGCGGTTCATCAGGTTCTGCGACTCGTTCAGCATTCCCCTGCTCACCTTCGTGGACACGCCGGGTTATCTGCCTGGAATAGACCAGGAACACGCGGGGGTTATCCGGCACGGAGCCAAACTCCTCTATGCCTACAGCGAAGCCAGGGTTCCCAAACTGACGGTCATCATGCGCAAGGCCTACGGCGGCGCTTACATAGCCATGTGCAGCCGACACCTGGGCGCAGACTTCGTGATGGCATGGCCCACCGCTGAAATCGCCGTAATGGGTTCCGAAGGTGCTGCCAATATTATCTTCCGCAAGGAGATAATGGAAAGCTCCGATCCCGAGGCGACCAGGGCGGCAAAGGTGAAGGAGTACGAAAGCAAGTTCGCGAATCCCTATGTTGCCGCTGCCCGGGGATATGTTGACGCAATCCTGCCACCATCGGCAACCCGGAAAGCCCTGATTGAGGCGATGGATTTTGCCGGCGGGTCCGATCCTGGCAACTCATTCCGCCGTCACGGCAACATCCCCCTGTAAGAGAGGCGCATCATGGCGGATAAACTGATCATAGACGACACCGGCTACGAAACCGTGATTCCGGAGAACGCTCTGAGGAAGCACCTCTACCACGACCCGGAAGAGGTGAAGGCCTTCATACCCGGAACAATCGTCGGTGTGGTGACAAAGGTTGGCGCCAGGGTGAAGGCTGGTGAAACCCTTCTTCTTCTGGACGCGATGAAAATGCACAACGAAGTCTGCTCACCGGTCAACGGCATTGTGACCGAACTTTCAGTCTCGGTGAACGACAGGGTGGACAAGGGTCAGCTTCTGGCAAGGGTGAAAAAGGGATGAGGGAAAGGCGGCCCGTTTCAGGCCGCCTTTCTTCAAGTTATCGGTGATTTACTGACGACGAAGCTGTTCCGCCTTCTCCATAGCCTGAATTGCCTGCTGTCTGCGACCAAGGCGACTGTAGGTGGAGGCCAGATAGTCGTAATACATGGCGTTTTCGGAATCGTACTGAATTGCCATAAGAAGGGCTTCCAGGGAAGCCTGATCCCTCTCGAGCCTGCTGTAGTTCACGAACACCATGTAATGAAGGTTTGACATCTCGGAGGAAGACAGCCCCTGAATGCCCATCGCCTGGTTCAATATGGCCAGGGATTGCTCGTAGCGCTCCAGCAGAACATTGGCATGGGCCATTGTTGCCAGCAGATCGTAGCTGTCCCCTATGAGACCTCTGCTTTCTTCAAGCTGGCCAAGCGCTTCTTCGTAGCGTTCCATCTCAAGCAGCGCGAACCCTCTGGTGAGCATCACGGCCCCCCGCATTTCACGGGACTCTTCAGCTGTTATCCATCCTTCGTCTTCACCTTGCAGAATGGCCTGTTCGGCGTCGTCGTAGACCTGAAGAGCCTGGTCGAAAAGCCCCTGAACAAGAAGAAGTTCGGCTTTTGTTTCCAGAAGGTCGGGGTTCATGGGGTCGAGGGCGAGACCAGCCTCGAGAATGGCCATCGCTCTATCGGCGTGGGCGGCTTTCTCCTGCGGATCTTCAGCACGGAAGTAAAGGCTTTCAAGTATTCTGGCGGAGTTGTAGCTGGAAAGCACTGCCCCTGAAAGAACCCTGTAGTACTCGTTCTCAAGGAAGTCGTAACGGGCGGGGTCGGTTTCCCGGCCCATTTCAGCCTCGATTTCTCCTATCATTACCGCTGCCAGCCGGAAGGCTTCATCGAACAGGTTCAGGGCTTCCGGAACCTCGCCCAGGTTAAGCTGGATGTCGCCAAGCATCTGGGGAAACTCGGGGCGCTTCGGGGAAATGCTCATACCGGTTTGGAGCATTTCCAGTGCACCGTCGGTGTCGTCCTGGCTGAAACGGGCGTTGGCGGTGTTATAGAATACCGACCAGAAATCGCCGATCTCTTCCGCCCGGGAAGGATCTATCCTGTAGGCTTCGGCGAAGGCCAGGGCGGAGTTTTCCCAGTCGCGGGTGAAGCTGTGAGCTCGGCCCTTCCAATACCATACATCGGCGTTGTTGGCTTCCGGTCCGGCGAGTACGCTGTCTGCGAGGTGGATGGCCCTGGCGTAATCGCCATTCTGTATGTGTACCTTGATACCTGTGACCGCCGGGGATGAACACCCCAGAATAAGAAGAGAAAAGACGACAACCGACAGGATTGCTTTTGCAGACAAATTAATCCTCCGTTTCCAGGAAAATGCGGGATTGCATATGTTGTTGTTGGTTTGAAAAAGACTATGTAATCTTGCCGCTTCGCTGCTTCAAGTCAACACCGGGGGGTTGACCTTCGGCGGTTTACGATGCAGAATCCATGCCCCACGGGAGGTTCTAAATGGCAGTATTCGCAGGCACAGCGGTTTGGGTGCTTTCTTCGCTTCTCTACTCATCATGCGGGCTGAACGGGTCTGATCAGCCTGCCGCGGGGCATGAACGCACCGCCAATGTCTGTACGGATAGGCAGATGGTGGTCTTTCAGGAGAACGGCAGAGAGGCAAACCTCGCTCTGGTCTCTACCGGGCGCCCCCCCTACTTCTCCACCCCACGAGGAGAGTTCCGGGTGCAGTACAGGCTTCGGAACCCCATGTCCAGCACCTATCTTGTTCGCATGCCCTATTGGGTGTGCATTGAACCCAGCGGCGCGTACGGCTTTCATCAGGCCAACGGAATCGCCGAATCCCGGCTGGGTGAACCCCTCTCCCACGGCTGCATACGCCTGGGAAGGTTCACGGCAAAATGGGTTTACTCCTGGATGCCCAACGGAGCCGGGGTAACCATTCACTGAAGCCTGTCGCTCAGCTTCCTCAGTTTCTGGGCGCAGGAATCCGCCATTACCAGAGTTGCGTTCTCCGTGCAGACCACAGACACATTGGAGAGGCCCATGACCACCGTGAGTCTTCCGGTGGTGTCGTAAACAAGCACGTTTTCCGAGTCCTCCATCACGGCCTCGCCTCTGGAAACCCCGGCATCCCGGGCTCCGGGCCAGTCTCCTATGTCACTCCATCGAAACGAGGCGGGTACGACCGCGGCATTCCCGGCCTTTTCCATTACCCCCACATCCACCGATTCCGAGGGAAGCATGCTGAACCGATCAACTCCGGGTTCGCTGCACCCTCCGAGCTGCTTCAGTCCTTCGGACAGCTCCGGCATGTGCAGAGCGATTGCTGCGAGAATCTCAGATACTCTCCAAGCAAAAATCCCTGCATTCCAGAAATATCCACCGTCTTCCAGATACTTTCCCGCTGTAGTGGCATCGGGCTTCTCCTGGAAGGAATCCACACCGTACACTCCGGGGAGCAGCTCACTGCCCTTGCGAATGTAGCCGTAGCCGGTGGCGGGCGAATCCGGAGGTATCCCCATGGTCACCAGCAAACCCTTTTCAGCGGCCCGAAGGGCCAGGGTGGCGGTGTTTTCAAACTCGCGGGCCGGTTCAACCCAGTGATCACTGGGGGCCACCAGCATCGCGGATTCACCGTGACCTCTGTCGTTCAGGACCGCTGCCGCCCATCCGATGCATGGGGCGGTGTTCCGGGCCACCGGTTCCAGAAGCAGATTGTCCGGGGAAAGCCATGGAAGCTGCCGCAGAACCAGGTCGCGGTATTCCACGCCGGTTACCACCATTACATTCTTCCTGCCGCACAGGGCAGCGAGCCTGTCCGCGGTGAGCTGAAGCATGGTACCGCCGGGAAGCAACCCGAGGAACTGCTTGGGCATCTTAACCGTGGAAAGGGGCCAGAATCTGGTTCCCCGGCCTCCGGCCATGATTACTCCAAAAACCTTCATCCGGTAAACACCACCTTCCACGATCCCGGAGGGGCGTGAAACCTTCCCCCCGCCCCGTCGGAAACATGGCAGGCACCCTCATCCCCGGTGAAGAGAATTTCCCACGGTCCCAGGTTCGCAGGTCCCTGAACACGCTCCAGTGTGTAGTCACCACCATGGATCACCGGACCCTGGGAAAACTCAGGCCTTCCGTTCCTTGCCCAATCAATTGAATCCAGTGCCTGATCCTTGTGCAGCATCCTGTGCCTCCCCAGGGTATCGGTTCTGTTCCAGTCCCAAAGGCGGTATGTCACATCGCAGTTGAGCTGAACCTCGAGGACGGACAGACCGGCTCCGAGGGAATGCACGGTACCCGCCGGGAGGTGCAGTGTCATGCCGGGAAAGGCTTCAAGCCTCTCCAGCAGTTCCGCGGCATTTCCGGCGTCCAGCGCGGTAGCGAAACTGTCTCTGTCCACACCGGAAACAATCCCCGCCAGGATGGTTCCGTGACCTTCCAGAACAGCCCAGGTTTCGTCCTTCCTGGGATAACCGCCATCGTAGCCGGGGTGAACCTGAATTGACAGATCCGAACCCGTGTGCAGGGTTTTCACGACAAGGGGAAACCTTGTATCCGACCAGATGGATGCCAACTCCAGCGGACTGCCACCGGACAGGGGGTTGAGAAGTGTAGAACCTTCAGGATCATCGTACACCCACCATACTTCGCCGACTCCGCCGGGAAGAGATCCCCAGGGCCTTTTCACCTCCCGGGGAACGCATCGGTAGATCACAATCCCTCCCTCGCCATTCGGACAAACTCACGGATCATCACGGAGCCCGTCCCGTCTCTTTCAGGGTGCCACTGCACCGCGATCACCAGACCGTCCTTCGACTCCATGGCCTCCAGGATGCCATCGGAACTCCTCCCCGTCTCCCGATAACCCGGGGGGAGCGACTCCAGCGCCTGGTGGTGAACACTGGACACCATTGGCCTTTCGCCCAGAAGCCGGTGAACGGTTGAACCGGAAACAAGGTGAACCCGGTGAGGACCGTTCTCGTGATCCAAAGCGCCGGGAACCGACGAGGCAATGTCCTGGATCAGGGGAGTCCCCTCCGCCACCGCGGCCAGCTGCATCCCAAGGCATACGGCCAGGATGGGGATCTTCGCCGCCCTGGCCTCCCGGTACAGCTCCATCTCCCAGAGAGGGCGATGTATCTCAATGGTCCGACTGCCCCGGTTCTCCCTTCCGTAAAGCTCCGGAGAGGGATCATCCCCTCCGGTCATCACCAGACCGTGAAGGCCGGAAACGGCATCCCGAGGCGGCATCCCCTGAACGGGCAGCAGCCCCGATGGAACTGCATCAAGCCCGTCAAACAACCTGCAGTAGCTGCGGTTCAGTGTGAACTTCCACTCTCCGTGGGTAACGGCCCGTTCCGGAGGGTTTGCCTCCCAGTACATTGTGATTCCAATCCTGGTCATTACAGTGCAGCCATTCTCTCAAGGGCTTCCCGGGCCGGGGCAACAAGCCCGGGATGAACATGAACTCCGGTATCATGGCTTTTCAGAGCCATAAGAACCATCTCAGGCGTGGCTTTTCGCATGTCAGGGCAAGTGATTCCTCCGGCTGAGACGAACTCCCGGTCAGGAAAAAGGCTGGTGAGACGGTTCAGCATCCCTTCCTCGGTGCCTATGATGAAACGCCCCAATGACGACTGGGATACGAAGCTTATCATTCCCCCGGTTCCCAGAACCCGGTCCGCCTCCCGGCGGAACACCGGAGGAGTTTCAGGATGAACCAGTACCGCCGCGTCAGGCCAGGCGGCCCTGGCCCTGCGCAGATCCCTGATATCCGCGCCCGAGTGGGCGTGGCAACCTCCCGGCCAGGGGATTACCTGCTTCCGCGAGTTTTCAGCGGCATACTCGGCAAGATTCCTGTCCGGGCCGAACAAAACCTTCGGGGACGGAGCGGCATTCACCACCGCCACTGCATTGGCGCTGGTGCAGCAGGCCCAGCTTTCCGCCTTCACATCCGCCTCGGAGTTCACGTATGTGACAAGCACCGCCCCGGGATGCTCGCTCTTCCACAACCTGGCGTCTGCTCCGTTCATGCACGCCGCGAGAGAACAGTCCGCCCCGGGCGCAACCAGCCTCACAGTGGTTTCCGGAGAGAGAATCTTGGCTGTCTCCGCCATGAATCTAACACCACAGAATATCACCAGCGGCGCCCGGGCATCCCTGGCGAACCGGGAAAGCTCAAGACTGTCGCCCACGGTGTCCGCCAGATCCTGAATCTCCTGAGGCTGGTAGCTGTGAGCCATGATAACCGCTGAAAGCCTATTTTTGCATTCGAGAATCTCAGCCAAGACCTCTTTCATGCCCCGGTAACCTTTCTTATTGTCCCCGCGCCCATCACAGTGTTCTCTCTGTAGAAAACCGCGGTCTGTCCAGGGGCTACGGCCATCTGGAGAGAACCGAACTCCACTCTGAACCCTGATGCCCCTGAAGTGACCAGCGCAGGTGCCGCCCTGTGTCTGGATCGTACCTGAACCCGGGCACTGAAAGTGGCTTCCCCGGGGAAATCGAGATCGTTGACTCCGGTGACCGTACAACCCCGGGCCGCAAGGTGTTTCCATTCACCGAGCACGAGCCTGTTTGCCAGGGGTTCAAGGCGAACCACGTACATCTTCACTCCGTGTGCTCCGATTCCCCTGCGTTGCCCTACAGTGTAATCCCCAAGCCCGTAGTGCCTCCCGAGCAGGTCTCCGTCAACAGATACCATATCACCAGGCCTTCCCCCTCTCTCGAGGTTGAAACACAGGTCCTGGCTCTCCTTCTCGATGAAGGGAAGACCGGTTTCAACAACCATGCTTCTGACTCTGGTCTTCTCCAGTTCGCCCAGTGGAAACCCGCAACGGTTGAGTATGCAGCCGGGAACCATGCCCAGAAAATAGCTCTGATCCTTTGCGGAGTCGGCGCCCCTGGTCAGCCTGTTGTTCTGATAACCGGCATAGTGCCCTGTAACAAGGGTTTCCCCGGGATCAAGAATTTCATGAGCAGTTGCGAGTTTCAGCCCGGCGTTGCAGAGCACGCAGGGATTGGGAGTGAGCCCCGCGGCATACGCTTCTTCCGACGGCTTCCGCACCCTTTCAGCAAACGCCTTTTCCGCATCCGCAACAAGCAGGGAAACACCCAGTGATTCTGCGGACTTCACCGCGGCAATCGGCGGCCCCTTTCCCCTTGTGTCAACGAACACCGCCCGCACACCTTCAAAGTTCCGAAGAGACAACATCATTGCGGCGGTGGAATCCACGCCCCCGGACAAGCACACAAGAGCCCTACGCACCGAACTTTTCAAGCCTTCCCGCCGACGCCAGCATAAGCGGCATCAGGTCTGTCGAGGCAACAGTTCCCACCGCTCCGCTTGCGGCCTGGCGCTCGGTAAAGGAGTCGTTCCATCCAACTCTCTGAAAGCCGCCGTGAAGCAGCAGGGGTACCGGATGCCAGCTGTGCTGCTTCATGGGGCAGGGCGTGCTGTGATCGCCGGTGATCAGCACCACGTCGAAACCCGGCTCAAGCAAAGCCGGAAGAGCCCGGTCGAAATCCTCAAGAGCCGACATTTTCCGCTTCCAGTCCCCGTCCTCTCCGGCACTGTCTGTGTACTTGAAATGAAGAAAAACGAAATCGTGGCCAGCGGAAAGGGCTTCGGAAACCGCCTTCGCCTGCCCGGAAAGGTCAGCGGGAGAGGGATTGGAAATGGTCATTCCCAGCAGCGATGCCAGGCCCCTGTACATGGGGTAGACCGCCACAGCCGCAGGATTCAGTCGAAACCGCTCTCCAAATCGGGGATACTCCCTGTTCACGGATATCCCCCGCAGCAGTATTCCATTGGCCCTGTCCCGGTTCTTCAGCATTCCTTCAGCCTGTACCAGGAACTCGCTCACCACGGAAGCAGTGTGCTCACACTCCCGGGAGGGGGAAACAACAGGTTTCGGCTTGAGTCCCTCGGCTCCGGGATCAGTGTCGTCAAGACCGTCATGCAGGTCTTTCCCGCGAAACACAACTCCCGCCCGATGCTCCCTGACGGGTCTCACCATCACTTCCACACCGGGAATTGTAATGTCATCAAGCATTTCAGCCAGAACCGAGCTTTCTTCAGTAGAAATCCTTCCAGCCCTGCGATCGATGATGATACCCTGTTCATCCAGGGTGCAGAAGTTGATTCTTGCGGCAAGATCCCCCATTCTGAGTGGAAAGCCGATTCCCAGAACCTCCAGAACCCCCCGGCCTATCAGATTTGACACGGGATCGTACCCGAAAAGAGCCATATGAGCAGGCCCGCTTCCCGGGGTGATACCCTGGGCTACTGGAACATGCTGACCCAGGGCGCTGTTTCCGGCGAGGCGGTCAAGATTCGGTGTGCGGGCGGCTTCCAATGGAGTGCGTCCGTCCAGTTCGGGAACACTCACATCACCAAGCCCGTCCAGCACCGCCAGCAGAATGCTGCCTCCCCTGGAAAGCGCAAGGCTTTCCGCAAGTTCAGCCGATCTTGTCATTGGGTTTCCTCCCTGAAGCAAACGCCGTGGCCCGATACAACTTCTCCGGCCAGGAACGGTTTCTCGCCGTTCTCAGCCAGAACCCCCATTACCACCCCGGGCTCGGGGGTCACCAGAAGGAAGCCCGCTCCCATGTTGAAGGCGCGGCGCATCTCACCGGGTTCGATAGCCCCCTTCCGGGCGATGAGATCGAATATCGGCGGAACCGGCCATTCTCCGCTCATCACCGCTCCAAGGCCACTGGGAAGGATTCTTCCCAGGTTTCCCGGGATTCCACCCCCGGTGATATGGGCCATCCCGGAACAGAGCCCCGTCTCCAGCAGCGGAAGAACAGCTTGAAGATAGCTTCTGTGTACCGCAAGCAGGGACTCGCCAAGAGTTGAACCGGAAAGTTCCGAAGGTTCCGAGCACAGGGAGTAGCCGGCAACTTCGAGGAGAACCCTTCTCGCAAGGGAGTAACCGTTGGTGTGAAGGCCAGTGGAGGGAAGGCCGACGATACCGTGCCCCGCCTGTACCCGGCTTCCGTCTATGATCCTTTTTCGATCAACTACACCCACGATTGTTCCCGCAACATCGTAATCTCCCGGGCTGTAAAAACCGGGCATCTCTGCGGTTTCGCCACCAAGCAGCACGCAATGGTTTTCCAGGCAGGCCCGGGCCATTCCGGTGACTATGGAAGCGGCGGTGCCGGCGGAAAGTGTTCCGCAGGCGATGTAGTCCAGAAAGAACAGGGGCGAAGCTCCCTGTACAAGAATATCGTTCACACAGTGGTTCACCAGGTCGGCGCCAACCGTGGAAAAGTCTCCGGCCATGGAGGCCACCTTCAGCTTGGTGCCGACACCGTCGGTGCTGGCCACCAGAACCGGGCATTCCATCCGGGGAAAATCTGCCCGGTAGAGCCCTCCGAAATGGCCGAGATCAGAAAGAACACGGTCGTTAAAGGTCTTTCTTACCTCGGATTTCATCAGGGAGACTGCTCTTTCGCCCTCCTGAATGTCCACACCGCTCTCCTTGTAGTCCACCATCAGTCTATCCTGTTCAACTGGTTAGTAGCCAGATAGTAATCCAGCCTTCGGGTGACAGCGTCCCGGTTGATCTCCCTCAGGGCGTCGACACCGAAACCTTCTATGGCGAAGCTTGCGGTGACAGAACCGTAGCACATGGCCCGCGCGATGTTCTTCAGGTTCAGCTCTTCGCCGGTTCCCGAAAGGTACCCCAGCATTCCCGCGGCGAAGCTGTCTCCGGCGCCGGTGGGATCCACCACCTTTTCCACCGGAACCGCGGGCATCATGAAGGGTCTCTTTCCTCCCAGCACCATTGCGCCCTGGGCGCCCATTTTCACCACCACAAAACGGGGGCCTGCCTTGAGTATGCTTCTTCCGGCGTCAAACAGGTTTTTGCAGCCGGATATCTGCCTGGCTTCCGAAGCGTTCACCAGCACCATGTCTACCCTGCCCATGGCCTCGAGGACAATATCCCTCCTTCGATCGATCCACAGGTTCATTGTATCCATGGCCACCCACCGGGGGGAACGAACCTGGTCGATGACCCGAAGCTGCAGCTCGGGATCGATATTGGCAAGAAACACGCAGGGAGTTTCCCGGTAGGATTCAGGCAGTCTGGGCTCAAACCCTGCGAAAACCCCCAGCTCCGTTCTCAAAGTACGGGCGTCGCCGAAATCCGGCCCGTAAACGCCTTCCCAGCGGAAGGTCGGGCCCTGGCCAGTCACCAGTCCCTCGAGATCTATGTTTTTCGACGCCAGGAACTCCATTTCCTTCCTGGGGAAATCCGGTCCCACAACCCCAACGATCCGAATGTCATCAAGGGGGCACCCTGCAAGACCGAAATAGACAGCCGATCCCCCCAGGGAATCCTCCACCTTTCCGGCGGGAGTTGTGAGAGTGTCCAGTGCTACTGAACCGACAACAAGAAGAGACATGGAACTACCTCTACATTCTTTCCGGGGCGCTTACGCCCAGAACTTCCAAAAGGCCGAAAAGGCCCTCCCTGCAAGCCAGGCACAGAAGCATTCGCGCCCGGGTGAGGGGAATGTTCCCCTCGTCAATCACCTTGTGATGCTGGTAAAAACCGTGAAATGCCGTTGCAAGCTCTGAAGCGGTTTCAGTGATCCGGTGAGGCGCAAGGTCGGAGGCGGCATCCGCCACCCGTACCGGAAGAGCCTCAAGAAGCCGAAGAAGCTCCCTCTCCCTGTGAGCCACGAGAAGCTGGGCATCTTCAGCGGGGTCTGCATTTCGAAATCTGTCGCCGGCCAGCCTGAGAATACCCCCGATTCTGGCGAAGGCGTATTGAATGTAGTACACCGGGTTCTCCTCGGAATCCTTCCTGGCAGCTTCCAGGTCGAACTCCATGTGGGCTTCCGCCCTGCGGGTAAGGAAGAGGTAGCGGGTCACATCCGGGCTGCCCACTTCGGATACCAGGTCCCTGAGGGTGACGAAATCGCCGGCCCGGGTTGACATCTTCACAATCTCCCCGCCCCGGGCAAGGGTCACGAACTGGTGGATCACAGTTTTGAGCCTGTTTTCCACTTCCTGCTTCCCCAGCAGAGCCGAAACCGCCGCTTCCACATCCCTGCTGGTGTCGATGTGGTCACTGCCGAACACATCCACCATCAGATCGTAGCCCCGGTCGAACTTGTCGAGGTGATAGGCTATGTCCGGCATTCGATAGGTGTACCCGCCCTCGGCCCTCCGAACGACCCGGTCCTCCGGCCTTCCCAGTGCGGTCAGGGACAGCCAGACTTTCCCGGAGCCGTCGGGATCGCGATAGGTCAGCCCGGCTTTCTCCAGCCTGGCCATGGTCTTTTCCACCTGGTCCGGAATCAGTTCGCTCTCGGCAAAGTAGCGGTCGAAGGTGATCCCGAGCAGGGAAAGATCATCCCGGATAAGCTCGAAAGCTCTATTAACCGCCTCTTCCCTGAAGCGATTCCTGTCCCGGGGCCATTCCAGTGCCGGGGCGGTTTTCACAAGGCTCCGGGCCCAGTCAAGAACATACTCGCCCTGATAGCCTCCCTCCGGAATCGTCATGGCACCGCCAAGAAACTGGCAGTAGCGGGCTGCCAGGGACTCCGCAAGCCGGTCCATCTGCCTTCCAGCATCATTGAAATAGTATTCCCGGGTGACGGTCCAGCCTACCGAGGACAGAAGCCTGCAGATGGCTTCACCAAGAACAGCCTGCCGGCAGTGCCCTACTGTGAGAGGGCCGGTAGGGTTTGAGCTCACAAACTCCACCAGGGCGTTTCCCCGGGCACCGGCTTCCGAAAGCAACGCCCTGAGGCCGCTCTGGGAAAGCCGCGCCGCCGCCGAAGCCAGGTAATCCATTGAAAGGGTTATGTTCACGAACCCCGGCCCATCCACGGATACGGAGTCAACGAACGGGAGCTGCGACACTTCCCGGGCCATGACCGCCGCAATCTCCGCAGGAGGGCGCCGAAGGGTTCGTGCAAGTCCCATGGCCGCGCTGCAGCTCAGATCACCAAATGACGGTTCGGCGCTTTCCCCCACCCTTATTCCGGCGTTTTCAAGTCCGAACCCCCTATGGAGGGCCCGGGCCATCTCACCGGAGATGCTATTCCTGATCGAGAACGGGGAAATCATCCGCTCCCCCTGCTCCGTCGTCCTTGTATTCCTTGAAGGGCGCGTCGCTCCAAAGGCTTTCCAGGGAGTAATAGGCTCTTGTCTCAGCGAGGAATACATGCACTACAAAATCCACAAAATCCAGCAGAATCCAGCTTCCCTCATCATAGCCTTCGCAGTGATGCAGCTTTCTGCCAAGTCTTCTCACTTCCCTCTCGACATGGTCCGCGATGGACCTGGCCTGTATCCGTGTTTCCGCGGTGGCCAGAATGAAAACATCCATTGTCAGCGGGAACTCCGACATGTCCATGGCCCTCACACCACGACCGTGGCGCTGATGAATGGCTTCCACCACGATTTCCAGGATGTCGGGGCTTTCGTATTCTTTCGTCAAACGCTCCTCCGGTTTCAGTTTGGGGTGAAGGGCATGAAGATTCTGTTGGCAAGATCACGCCCAAGGTAAACGGAAACATCAACCTGCGGCGCACCGGCCAGGGGAATGGACCACACGATGTTGCTGTCCGGGATGCCAAGCCTTTCCGCAACCGCCAGGGCCGCCGCAATGTCCGGCAGGTGGGACACCACAACTGTTTCACTGTAGTTGAAACGGTCGGCGTCACCGGGGTTGACCGGCGCGGTGAAAAACACCGTTCCACTTCGACCCGCAAGGTATCGCTGAACCTCGCTGGCTTTGCCGGGGGTGCCTATGCCGTTGTAGACAATAACGCTGACCGTGTCCGGAACCGGTCCCGAGGCCCCGGGACCAGCGGGGACAAAGCTTTGAAAAACCTCTTCGGAGTGGGGTATGGGGGGGCTGTAGACAATGGCGAGAGTTATAGCGCATCCGGACAGGATTCCAAGAACCACCAGCCATACCCGGCTGGTTTCCCTGCGGGCGCGGTTCTTCCTCCTGCTTCTCCCCGGGGTCACCGCAGGCTCCCAAGCAGTGGCGAGAGGTTATCCCAGGCCTGTTCCAGCGACTGGGAGACCACCCTGAACCCGCAGACGGAGGTCATGAAGTTCGTGTCACCTTTCCACCTGGGAAGAACATGAAGGTGCAGATGCCCTGGAATCCCGGCACCCGCCGGGGCTCCAAGGTTCCAGCCTCCGTTGATTCCCTGGCACTTCATACCCTCCCTCAGAACACCCTCAGTTCGCTTCAGCAGATCCGTTATCTCCCGAAGCTCATCGGGAGTACCGGATGTGAAGTCGGGAAAATGCCTGTGGGGAACGATCATCATATGACCGTTGATGTATGGAAACCGATTCAGAACCACATAGCAGCATTCACCCCGAAACAGAACCAGGTTTTCCCGGTCACGCTCAGGGGGATCGCGGGAAATCCGGCAAAACACGCATTCCGGGCTTTTCGGGGAGGTTACGTACCCATGCCTCCATGAAGCCCACAATCTCTTCACGAGCCGCTCCTTACCGAACCTTCGGGAAGTGAACAATCCACCCTGGCATTGTCCACCACACAGAAATCCCCCAGTCTGGCCGAGGAAGAGATGAAGGATGCGCCTGAAACCCTGCAGTGCCTTCCTATGAGGGCCCCGGGTTCCACAACCGCGGTATCCTCGATCCAAACTCCATCCGGGTCGGGAATAATCACGCCGGAGAGAAGCAGTTCTTCAACAACCCTGCGCTTCATGGCCCGGGTACACTCGGCAAGATGCAGGGGGTCGTTGACTCCCCGCACTTCCAGCCATTCGGATGCGGGTTGAGCAGTAACCCCGAGCCCCATGGATATGGCCACCTCCACCGCGTCGGTGAGGTAGAACTCGCCCTGGGCGTTGTGGTTCCGAATCTCCGAAAGAAGCCCGGGAAGGTTCCCGGCGGCGAATACCATGATGCCGGTGTTGATCTCTCCGCACCTCCGTTCGTTCTCGGAAGCATCCTTGTGCTCGACGATTCGCATCAGAGAACCGTTCTTTCCTCGAATAATCCTGCCGTAACCGGAAGGATCCGGCGGAAAAGCGCTGAGTACCGTCAGTGCTGCATCGTGGTGCCGCCTTGAGTCAACGAGGGTGAGAATGGTTTCCCTGCGGAGAAGCGGCACATCTCCCAGCAGCACCAGGACCTCCGATGCCTCTTTCAGAACGGGCATGGCGCACTGCAGTGCATGGGCCGTTCCCCTTTGGGGCTCCTGAATCACCCAGGATACGCCGGCATCGGAGAGCAGCGGGATGACAAGCTCACTGTGGTGACCCACCACGGCGGTGACTCCGTGGCAGCCTCCTTTCATGGCGGTTTCCGCCACCCGGAGAACCATGGGCTTACCGAGAACCGGATGAAGCACCTTGGGAATCGGTGATTTCATCCGGGTTCCCTTCCCCGCCGCAAGGATTACTCCGTGAAGCATTCAGAGAACCCGGGGCAAACTGTTGTGATCATCGGCGACCACCACCACCGGCGTCGGCGGGGTTTCCTTTGAGGTATCCACCAGAACATACTGGAGGATGATCACAAGATCGCCCGGCGCGCACAGGCGTGCAGCGGCGCCGTTTATGCAGATGATACCGCTGCCGGGATCACCCTCAACCACATAGGTTTCAAATCTGGCGCCGGTGGCGATACAAGCCACGACCACCTGCTCTCCCGGCATGATGCCCGAGAGATCAAGCAGGTCACGGTCGATGGTAATGGAACCCACATAGTTCAGGTTCGCTTCAGTAACCTTCATCCTGTGAAGCTTGGCTCCAAGAAAAGTTCTCAGCATTCCTTCCTCCGAGGTAAACCGGGTGGAAAAACGGGGATGTTGTCTATCAGTCTGGTGTTTCCGGCTTGAACAGCGGCGACAAGCCGTAGCGGCGAATCGAGGCGTTCCACCGGCTCTAGTGTCTCCGGGTCAACCGTCTCAATGTATGAGAGAGAAAGAAGCGGAGCACCGGAAAGAACATCAATGGCCATGGCCTTCAGGGCTGCGGTATCGGTAACCCCTGCCGACGCCCCATCCGCGGCGGTTTTGAGGCTCCGGTAGAGGCACGCGGCCTGTTTTCGCTCTTCAGTTGAAAGGTAGGCGTTCCGACTGCTCATGGCAAGCCCGTCCGTCTCCCTCACCGTTGGTGACGCAATCACCTTCAGGTTCATTCGAAGGTCTTCGACCATCCTTCTTACAATCACAAGCTGCTGGTAATCCTTCTCTCCAAACACGGCAACACTGGGTCGGACCATGTTGAAGAGGATGCAGCACACCGTGGAAACCCCTCTGAAATGCCCGGGACGGGCGGTGGCGCACAGTCCGGACGCGAGGCGCTGAACTTCTACGAAGGTTGAGAATCCTGTTGGATAAACGGTTTGAGGGGTGGGCGCGAAAACCAGGTCTGCCCCCTGTGTACGAAGCAACTCGCAATCCTGATGCAGATTCCTGGGGTATCTGTCAAAATCCTCCCCCGGACCGAACTGCATCGGGTTGACAAAAATCGAAACCACAACCCTGTCGCACCTGCGCCGGGCATCCCGAACCAGGCTGAGATGGCCCTGGTGCAGTGCTCCCATTGTTGGAACGAACCCAACGGAAAGCCCCTCTGACCTCCACTTTCCGGTAATATCCGAGACCCGGTCGTGTTCACTGACCAGATGCATCACAGAAACCTCTCAAACACCGGGGCAAAGCTTGACAGCCCCCCGCTGTGATTCCTTATGCGCTCCACCAGGGCGGACAGTGCCCGGGGTTCGTTCAAGGATCTTTCCGCGCTGACCACCAGGGTTGGAAAATGGCGTTCCCGAAGAAAATAGCTGTTATACGATTCCACAAGTTTTTCCAGCCAGCTCCTGCTTACATCCCTTTCAAAAGCCCTTCCCTGGCGAAGCAGCCTTTCCGCCAGAAACCCGGGGGTTGCCTGAAGGTAAACAATCAAATCCGGATTCGGCGCCACCGGCGAGAGGGCTTCGAAGAGTTTCCGGTACAGATCGAACTCCGGCTCGGAAAGGGTGGCCCTGGCGTGTATCATGTCCCGGTGGAAACAGAAATCGCTGACTGTCAGGCCGTGGAAAAGGTCGGCGCGGCTCAGTTCCTCCAGACGCTCGTACCGCTGGAGCATGAAGGCGATCTGGGTTTGAAACGCCCATTTCTTCATGTTTCGGTGAAACAGGGGAAGAAAAGGGTTGTCCCCGGGCTTTTCCAATATCAGCCGCCCATTCATTGCACCCGCCAGAAGCCCGGCCAGTTCTGTCTTGCCGGATCCAAGCGGCCCCTCCACCACCAGGGTAGCAAGCGATGAGGAATCAGCCAAGGCTTACGCCCTCATACCGGGTAATATTCGATTTATCAGGAGTTTGTGCCAGCATCATCCCCGGTGTAAGGCCATCCGTTCCTGGAACCGGGTCGAAAAACACTTCCGCCAGAGGAACCAGCACGAAACGCCTGAGATGCATTCGGGGATGGGGCAGTATGAGTTCGGGACAGCTTGTTCCGTTCTCCAGAAACAGCACATCCACATCCATGGAGCGGGCTTTGCCCGCCTTTTTGACCGGGGATCCGCAACCCGCCTCAATCTCTCTGGCCACGGCAAGAAGGCCTTTGTCAGAGCCAAGCCACCGACCCGCCAATGCGCAGTTCAGAAAATCGCCCCCTTCGACAGCCCCCCAGGGCTTCGCAAGGTAAACCCTTGATACCCGGGCTTCAGATACCATTGCCGAACACCGGAGGCAATCCACAGCGTCTCTGAGGCATAGAGGAGTTGATGCTGTGTTGCCCCCGAGACCAAGGCCGAATGCCCTACCCTTCAATGGTGTAATCCGCGCTTTCGGTTATGGAATCCACCGGCGGAAAAGGCTTTTTTACAGTTACTTTCCATTCTCCCGGCCAACGGGCGCCGAGGAGTTGAAACACCCTCCCGGCCAGTTCTTCAATGTAGTCGAAACCCTGGTGGGACACAGCTGAGACCAGAGAACACACTTCGGAGTAATCCACTGCGGGTGGGGATGAATGGGTTCCGGAATACTCGATATCCAGCGTCACCCTTCTCGGAAAGAGTTTCTCCTTCGGAAGAACACCCAGAATCACCTGAATTGAAATGCCTTTCAGAACCAGTGTGCCGGTCACTCTTCCTTCTTCCGCAGCCACTGGATGAGCCGGTTCCTGTAAAGCTCCAGCTCTTCCAGCCTGCCCATGGCCTGGTGAATTCTGGGTTCTGAAACCGTAAGCGCGAATCGTATGAATCCCTCGCCCCAGGAGCCGAAACCACTTCCGGGGGTGACCATTATCCCCGCCCGGTTGACCAGTTTTCCCGCGAAGGCCATCGAAGTTGCACCCCTGGGCAGCCTGACCCACAGATAGAATGTGCCCGGGGAGTCGAAAACCTCCCAGCCCAGCTTGCGCAACCCTGCGAGAAGCACTTCCCGGCGGCTCCGGTACATGGACAGCAGCCCGGAGATGTGTTCGGAAGGAAGAGCCATGGCGGTTGCGGCAGCGGCCTGAACAGCAGTGAAAACGCCGGAGTCGATGTTTTCCTTGGCGGCCATGAAAGGACGCACCAGTCGTTTGGAACCCGCCACGAAACCAACGCGCCAACCGGTCATGCTGAAGGTTTTGGACAGGCTGTGAAACTCCAGCACCACGTCCGACGCGCCGGGAACCTGCAGGAAGGAAAGGGGGGCTGCGCCGTCGAAACGAATGTGGCTGTATGAATTGTCGCTTGCGATGAGAATGTTGTTCTCCCGGGCGAAGTCTACAAGCCCCTTCATCTGCTTCGGGCTGACAACTGCTCCGGTGGGGTTGTTGGGGTAGTTAAGGAAAAGAACCTTCGCCTGCCTGAGAACCTCGGGAGGGATTCGCTCGAGGCAGGGCAGAAACCCGTTTTCCCAAAGAAGCGGAACATCGACGGGAATTCCGTCCGCCATGATGGTCGCCGCCCTGTAGACGGGATAGCCGGGATTGGGAATCAGCACTATGTCTCCCCGGTTGCAGAAGACCATCGGAACATGGGCGATTCCTTCCTTGGAACCGATCAGCGACGCAACTTCCAGATCATCCCCTCCGGTCAGCCCGAAGTCCCTCTGAAGGAAGGAGCGCGCCGCGTCCCTGAAGAAACCGCTTCCCCAGTTGCTGGGATATCGGTGAAAAGAGGGATCGAGAAGCGCCTTCCTTCCCTCCTCCACCACCGGGGCCGGAGTGGGGGTGTCGGGGTCGCCGATGCCGAAGTCGATAATGTCAAGCCCTCTTTTGACAGCAGCGGCTCTTTTCCTGTCAAGCTCTGCAAACAGGTATGGCGGAAGCTTGCTGAGCCTTTCAGAAGCGCTTATCAGAGCCCGTTTCTCCAAGACTTCTCCTTTCGCTGCTTCGTTGTAATATACATGTGTGAAGAATTATGTGGATTTCAGAAAGGTGTCACTTTGATCCTTCCCTTCAACCCCTCGACAAAAACCGTGCGTTGCAGTATCGGCACCCTGCTTTCCCTGTGCCTTCTTCCGGAAACCCTCAGGGGAGGAGATGATTCCGTCGACCTTCAAACCCGGTTGAAACACCACAACCGGGTGCAAAAGGCCAAGGCGGCGGAGACCGGCGGAACAACCGAAGTTCAGGCGAAGCTGAAGGCAAAGGTGAACGGCATCAGCTTCCACCTTTCCGGAAGGGCGGATGTGGTCTGCCCCGGGGGAATCTGGGAGGTAAAAACACGCAGCCCGATCCCGGACAAGCCGCTGCAGGAGCATCTTCTGCAGCTGTGTTTCTACATGAAGGCTCTGAAGGCAGGAAAAGGCTGGCTGCTCTACACCGACACGGACAGTGACGAGGAGAAAACATTCCGTCTGGGCTCGCGGAAAGTCGGCACCCTGTGGAAGGAGTTCATCGGAGGGGCGGCGCGGCTTGTGATCGATGAATGGCGGCATCATGAGTGCCTGAAGGAAAGTCTGGGAAGCTTTTCATTCCCCTTTCAAAAGCCACGCCCGGGCCAGGAGCAGCTTTTTGAATCCACTCGAAGAGCGCTGGAATCTTCAGGGGAATCCATGATCCAGGCACCCACCGGAACCGGAAAAACCGCAGCGGTTCTCTTCGGCGCAGTTGCTCCGGCGATACGAACATGGAACACGCTGTTCTTTCTCACCGCCAAGAATACTCAGAAGAAACTTGCCCTTGAAACCGCTGAACTCTTCAGAAACTCCGGACTTCCCTTCCGGGCGGTGGCCCTCTCCTCCCGCCGGGATACCTGCCCGATGAACACCGACCGGTGTCTGCCTGAAACATGCAGCCTCGCGGAAGTGTTCGGAGAACGGGTGCAAAACTCCGGGCTCCTTGAGGAGCTTCTCGAAACAGGTATTGTCGACACCGCGATCCTGGTTGAAAAATCACTGCTGGCCGGCGTGTGCCCCTTCGAGACCGGGCTCTGCCTGGCCCAGCGGTGCGACCTGGTTATCTGCGACTACAATCATGTGTTCGATCCGTCCGCAAGCCTGAAGCGGTTTTTCGCCGAGGATGAAACAGCGGGGCGGATTGATCTTCTTGTAGACGAAGCGCCAAATTTGCCTGATCGGGTGATGCGGATATGGTCTCCGGAGATATGGGCTTCGTGGCTTCGTGTCACCGGCGGGTACGCGGGCAAAGACCGGAAACTCAGGGGACTCGTGCGCCCCTGGATCAAACTGATGAATGCGGCTGAAGCGCTTCTCCCTCCCGGCTCCCGGGATGACCTGGTACTGCCGGGCAGCCTCTCACCTCCACGAATCGATTTCAGGAAGTGGAGGCGGGCTCTGAAATCATTTTCCGACGCGCCCCCGGAAACCCTGGATCTGTCCCGGGCGGTGGCCCGATTCTCGCTGGTTGCCGAGAGGCTGGACGACACATTTCATCTTCTGGCCCGAAGGGAACAAGGCGATACGGTCCTGCAGTGGTTCTGCACCGATCCTTCAGGGCCGACGGGTGAGGTTCACCGAAGGTGCAGGTCTGTTACCGCATTCAGCGCAACCCTCTCCCCGGCCCCCCACTTCCGGCCCCTTCTCGGTATGGGGGATGACGCCGGCTGGACAGTAACGGAATGGCCCTTCCCGAGAGGAAACCTCAGGGTATGGATAGATGCCACCATTGACACCAGATGGAAGGCCCGGGAGTCCGCCACTCCCAGGGTCGCCGAAAGGCTTCGGGGAGCCTGGCTGAAAAACCCCGGAACCTGGCTGGCCTGGTTTCCATCATTCAGCTGGATGGAGGAAGTGGCGCTGTTGCTCGGTGATTGCAGCCCGCTGGTTCAACCCAGGGCTTCATCTCCTGAAGAAAGGCGGCGCTTCCTCGAAGAGGCATGCGAAGGGGGGAAACTGGTGCTTTCCGTGGCGGGTGGCGTCTTCTCGGAAGGCGTTGACATGACTTTTCCCGACCTTAAAGGCGGGTTTGTGGCGGGCCCGTCGCTTCCATCCGTGAACACCAGGCAGGAACTGGTCAGAGTAAGATACAACAGTGTCTACGGCGACGGGTTTCTTCACGCCTACATCATCCCTGGCATGAACCGGGTGATTCAGGCGGCGGGAAGGCTTCTGCGCAACCCGGAACAGAAGGCGGATCTGGTGCTGCTCGGGCAGCGGTTCACATGGAGCCCCTACAGGGAACTTCTTCCGGAGCACTGGCTTCCGGCAAGGGTCATCACGTTGAAAGGCGTTACAACGATGAAGGGGGAAGGCCGAAGCCTTCCCCCCTGACGCGAAAGGAATAAACCCTACTCGTTGACGATTTCTTCTTCGGCGGATTCTTCCTGAACTTCTTCTTCACCCTCGACGACCTCGACGGCCTCTTCGCCCTCTACGACCTCGACGGCCTCTTCGCCCTCAACGACCTCGACAGCCTCTTCGCCCTCGACGGCTTCTTCACCCTCGACGACCTCGACGGCCTCTTCGCCCTCTACGACCTCGACGGCCTCTTCGGTCACAACCGCCTCGTCGGTGGTTTCAGCGGCGGGTTCGTCGCATGCTGCGGCAAAAGCCATGAATACGGCGATAAGAGCTATTGCAAGGTACTTCATTCCAAAATCCTCCCGTCGAAACTTCCTGAAACTCCATCTGCGTCTGAAACCTTCAGCGCAGATATGTCGCCCTGAAAAAAAGCGGGGGGCGATACCCCCACGGAAAGCAATATGCCACGAGACGATACATTCCGTCAAGGGGATGATGCTCTGAAGTAATTACTGAAGTGCACTTTAGCTAAAGAAGCCAGAATGTCCTGGCCATAAAGCTTCACAAGTTCAACGCCCACCTTGTCCGCAGCAGCTCCGGAACCTGATGAAAGGCTAACTGCGAGCCCTTCGGACAGCTTTTCGAGTTCCCTGAGATAGGCTCCCCGGGCAATGATCGAAGCCGCCGCCACCACAGGGTCGTCCTCGGCGCGAAAACGCAATGAGAGCCGGTAGTCTCCCGGAGGCAGCCACGGAGCCAGCCTCTCCCGGGGGCAGAAACGGTCCACCACCACGGTTCCGGCGCCGGTTCGGGCCAGGAGTCTGGTGATCACCTCACCGTGGGCCATGGCCTGCATATCCAGGCTGTTCATTCCCCGGGTCCGGCAGTGTTCGAAAAGAGTGTTGTACTCCCCCGGGGAGATGCAGCGAACTTCCCACGCAAGCCCAGGACGCGCAGTCAGTGCGGAAGCGAGCTTCAAAACCCGGTCGTTGGACAGGGTTTTTGAATCCGCCACTCCCAATGCAACCAGTTCCCGGGCGACACCGTCATCGCAGGCTACCCCCGCCGCCACCAGGGGACCGAACCAGTCTCCCTTTCCAGCCTCGTCGGTGCCGATGCGGAACCCTTCCACCAACGGGGGAAGCTCCGCCTCTCCGGACAGGACGCCCATGGCAAACTCGATCAGATCTGAGTCACCTCCGGCGGGAACGGTGGAAAAGCCCTTCCTCACAGACCAGTAGTAGTTCACCCTGCATGTTAGCCCCGCCATGGAAAGGACGACCTGCGAGCCGTTCACGAGTTTATTCTCCGAAACGGTTTTCACTCCGGCTGCGGAAAGAGACTCCCGGGCCAGGGCCGCAGATTCCGCCAGACCCGACCCCGAAATCATTCGAAGGGGTTCTCGATTGAAAGAATCACTCCCGGAGTGTACGATTCCAGAAGGCACGAAATCTCGCCTATGAGTACCGAGGCCGACAGAAGCACGGGCATATGGCGGTCGTCGTCGGTGACCCACACGAATATCTCGCCTTCCTGCTTGAAGATTCCCTCGCTTCTCAACTCCGGCTTGAGAAGCAGGCACCGGAAGGTTCCCGCTGGAGTACGGATGGTGTTGCGCTCAACAACGTCAACCCACAGGGGGTAGTTGTCGTTGTCAACGTGAACGTCCATGGAAAACCTGTCACCCACTTCCAGTGAAAGGGTGCGGGCGTAGTAGAACGCTCCGAGAACATCAAGGGCATGGGGGGGAATAAGGTTTTCCATCTTGTCCGGGTTGGTCTCGCCGGGGTAACGGGCAACCCCCTCTTCCTGGTGGAAAAAGGTTTCCTTCTGCCTGGAGTAGTTTCCCTCGTTGATATCCTTGTAGTACCTGAGAGTGTGCAGCTGAACGATGTCAAGATGGGATTCGTTGACATCCCTGACCTTGAAGAAACTGTCGAACACGGGGTTGCTTCGGGCTTCGGCGGTTATCCGGTAAGCCATTAGGCCGTTGATCTCTTCGGGGCCGGTTACGGCCAGCGTGGCGGTTCCAGCCCTCATTATTCCGTATTGCACACTGAACACGAATCTCTCGCCGGGACCCCATGCCTGGTTTGGAACGTACCTGCGGGTGAAATCTCCCCATTCCCAAACCGTAACCGCGTGCAGGGAAGACGCCAGAAAAATGGCGCATAGAAGAAGTTTCATTTCTCCGCCTTTCGATTCGCGGGTTTTCCGGTGATACACTTCCGGGCCAGGCAGTGTTCCCACTTGCGCCCAACAGCGCTCAGGGAGTATTCCCGGCAAACATAGTTCCTTCCCCTGCTTCCAAGGTATTCGGCCACCCCGGGGGTTTCCGCCAGATGACGCATCTGCGCCGCCAGCTGCTCATGGTTTCCCGGGGAGTGCAGCAACCCGGTCTCCCCATCCTGAACCAGATCGCAAAGCCCATTTGTGGCTGCCGCCAACAGAGGCAGGCCTGAACTCATCATTTCAAGCCCGGTCCGGCTCACCACTTCGCTTCCCAGGCTGGTCACCACACCAATCGAAGCCCGGGCCAGAAGCGGGCGCACATCGTCAACGCGCCCGGGGAACTCAAGTCTGTCTTCCACACCAATGGAGCCGGCGAACTCCCTGAGTTCTTCTGCGCTCTGCTGATCATTCTCTCCGGCGATTACGGCCCTCCAGTCCGGAGGCATGTTCATCATGGCCCTGATCAGGGTTCGGTGACCCTTCACCGGGCTGAGTCGCCCAAGGGAAACCACGAGTTTTCCCCTTGTGCCTTCAGCCGGCGAGAAGAAACCGGTGTCGACTGGAAACGGCACAACCGCCACAGGACCCCTTCTCCTCCCCTGGTAGCCCCTGGTCGCCATAAATGGAGACGGAAACACCACCAGGGCCGTTCGACGGTCCACCATGCTCCAGAAAAGCCCACCGGAGGCCTTCCGCTGGTCGTTCCTGACCCGAACCAGGGGAATCCGGGACGGCAGTAGGGCCCACATTGCCTGACCATCGGCCCGGTGGGCGCATACAACATCAGGCCGGAAATCCAGGGCAAGGGAAAGCATGCCCGGCACTCCCCGGGGAGCCACCCGGGAAACCCCGGCTGACCTTGCCCTGTCCGCAGCGGTACCCTCGGGGGAAACCTGAAGCAGAACCCTGTGCCCTGCTTCCTGCAGGGCAAGAGCCTGCATGACCGCTCCCTGAGCCGACGCGTTCCACCATTCGCAGTTCCCGGTAACCATGACTCTCATGGCTGTACCCACCTCCAGAAGGGTTTTATACTGCTCTTCAACGGGGATGAAAACACCGGGAGGAATCATGAAGGCTTCGCGGAGAATGGAGGCGGTTCACATGCCGCCGATCCACCAGATTATGAACCGGGTCAGGTCTATGCTGCAGAGGGGCGAGACCGTCTACTCCATGGCTCAGGCCGTTCCCTGGTACGGCCCTCCTGAAGAGGCTGTAAACGCCCTGGCACTGAGGCTGGCCGAGCACTCCACCCACCTCTACAGCCCGGATCCGGGCATGGCCTCTTCCCGGGCCGCCCTTGGCCGCGACCTGGAAGCCCGCCGGGGGATTTCCGTTGACCCGGAAAGTGAACTGCACCTCACCTGCGGAGCCAGCCAGGCTTTTCTCGGGGCACTGCTTTCGGTGGCGGACCAGGGAGACAGGGTGATCGTCATCGAACCCTATTACTTCGACCACATGTTCGCCATCATCTTCAGCGGTGTCAAGCCGGACATACTTCCCATGCGCGAAACCACGGGCTGGGAGCTTCCCTGGGAACAGCTCGAAAAGAGAATTCCCGGCGCCAGAGCGGTGGTGCTTGTCAACCCGGGAAATCCCACCGGCGCCGTACTCACCGAGTCGGAGCTGAAGCGGCTGGCCAAAGCCACGGAACGGGAAAACTGCGCCCTGATAATCGACGAAACCTACGAAAGGTTCAACTTTTCCGGAAGCCGGTGGCATCCCTGGATGGAGGCAAAGACACACAACACACTCACCCTCGGCAGTTTCTCCAAGAGTTTCGGAATTTCCGGCTGGAGGCTTGGTTACCTCTTCGGCCCCGGCCGACTTATGGAACAGGCTCTCAAGGTTCAGGACTCGGTGGTGATCTGCCCCCCCACACCGGCCCAGATTCTTCTTGAAGAGTGCCTGAAGGTAAAAGGTTTCGCGGAAAGCAGGGCGGAGGCGGTTCAGAAGCGTCTCGACCTGTGCAGGGAAGCTCTGAAAAGCGCGGAGGGGCTGCAATGGAGGGAGTCCGGAGGCGGTTTCTTCACACTGGCCGCTTGTCCTGGAAAAAGCGGATACAGCGTTTCCGAAACCCTGCTTGCGAAATACCGGATCGGCACGATTCCGGGTGAAGCCTTCGGGGGAACCGGCGGAAATCATGTCCGAATCAGTTTCGGCTGTCTGCCCGATTCTCTGGTAACTCCTGCGATGGAAGCGCTGGCCTCGGTTCGTCTGTAGCTTCTCACGCAGACCCCTGCGGTCCGGCTCTCCCCCCTGGCTACCGGGTTGACTCCCGAATCCGGATCAGGGGAAGCATCCTCAGCAGTGTTGTGTTCAGATGGAAGTGGCATATCCCGTCGGCCCCGGCACGGAGTGAGGCTTCAACCTGAAGCGTTGCCTCCTCCGTGGAAATGGCAAGGCTTCCAATGCTGGAACCCAGGCCCGAAACGATGTAACAACACCTGGGAAGCAGCGATCTCTGGGTTCTCACAGCGGCTTCCACCTCGGCTGCGGTACCGAAGTAGTTCATGTGGTAGATCCGGTCAAGCAGGCCAAGCCCGCACCATTCCACCCAGTCCTGCCCGCAATCCAGCCCGTAGTTGATGTTCGAAAACACCGCGGCGGAGACCGAAAGCCCCCTGGCGCGCACAAGCCGGGAAAAGACCGAAACCGCATCGGTGATTCGCCCCACGCGCCAGTCCGTGTATTCTCCGTGAAGCGGCCCGTTCTCCAGAACATCGTCGGGCCACCGGTACACCGCATGACCGCTATGCTGCTGAAACCGCGCCCGACATCCTTCGCAGAAACAGGAGTTTCCGTCGGGATACCTTATGTAGTCCAGGTGAACCCCATCCAGGTTGTACCGGTCCATCATCTCTTCCAGAAGAGCGCCCTGAAACTCCAGGTTGCCCGGATCCGTGGGGCACAGCCAGGGAAGCGTATCATTCCCCGAGGTGATCTGAAGCCTGCCTTCCCGGGCGAGTTCTTCCGCCAGAAGGCTGTCGGCCCGGGATACTCTCCAGAGAACCACCCAGGAGTGAACCTCAATCCCGGTTTCCCCGCAGACCGAGAACATTTCGTCAATCCATGCCGTATCCGGAGGAAACGCCCGGGAGTCAGTAACAAGGTTCGAGGGGTACGCGGGAGTAATGCCGTAAAGAAGGCAGGGAAGGAGATGGTCCACCCCCGCTTCGGTCAGAACCGAAGCCGCAGACTCCCAGTCGCCGGGGTAACCCTGAGCAACCCACACACCATGTGACGGAGAGGCAGTCATAAAAACGAGTTCCATCAGAAGAGCGTTCATCGTTCCACCTCCGGCGAAGGAACGCCTCTCAGCGCGTTTTTGTAAAAACTCTTCGCCCGCCTGAAGTAATCGTTGAACCTGCCGTCAATGAAGTCGGGAAAGCTGTGGTCGGGCCCGGTGAAGTCGCCGAAGCGGTACCGCAGGCAGGTGTGTGCCCACACTCCACCACCGACGCAAATCTTGTCCGGCGCCGGCTTGAAGCTTGCCAGCACCAATTTGCCGTGGTCAAGGTAACCGGGGTCGAGGTTGACGGTTCTCGCGCCGTCAGCGGAGAGGCTCTCCTCCAGCTCGAAGCAGAAAAGCTTCCAGTGCCGCAGTTCCGCCGGATCCCGAAGGCGTCCGAAACAGAGCCAGATCCTGGTGAGACCGGCCCCCATCTCCGGCAGGTAGTAATCACTCATGTCGAAGGGATAAGGCCGGCTTCGAATCGCAACCGGGCCGAAATACCGGTTCAAGTCGGGGATGGCTTTGTCAAGGGCGGATGAGCATCGGGACAGGACACTCACCACGGGAAGCACCGGGAGAGTCGGTTCAGGACCCGACACGGTTTATCCTCTCCCCCCGAAGACGGGAAAGCTCCCGCCAGGCCTCCCCGGCCACAGAGGGGCTGACCCCGAAATACTCCGCAACCGCCGAGCCGTAGTCCGACGCAAGTTTCCGATTCTCCCGAAGCCCCTCCCCCTCCATCCTGAGGTTGCCGTTGTGCGCGCTCAACCGATGGTCCTCAAGGGAGAGATTGATGTGAAGGCTGTTCAGTCCCGGCGCGGAAAACGACTGCTTCCAGAACAGAAGGAACTCCTCCCGGGTGAGTTCCCTGGACTCCAGGCGGTATCTCCACTGAGGGACCCCGCCCTCCCGGACCGTATAAAGATCCCATCCCGCGCCACTGGGAGCCCAGCGCAGTTCTCTTCCGGGAAGTGAAAGGGTTCCGCCATGCCTTTCCAGCCGGACCGGCCGGGGAACCACATAGCCCGGGTCCAGCAGGAAAGCACCCTCATTCCCCTGGGCGAGCAGCGCGCAGTGTATGTTTTTTCCGTGTCTCATGTGTCCGGTGAGCGGACGCACTTTCCAGCCGCATCGGACAAGCACCGCCGCCAGTGCCTCGGTGAGTGAGTAGCATGTTCCTCCGGTTCCGGCTTCAACGAAACCCCTGAAGACCTCATCGGGCATACGGGGTCTCTCCTCACCCCGGGCCCTGAGCAGAAACTTGGTCAGGTTCTCCCATGGAATTCTGCGGAAAGCTTCAACGGTGTCGTACAGGCTCGCAACCCCGGAAGCGGGTTTCAGGCCGAAATGATCGAAAAAGATGTCAGCCGGGTGTTCCATGGCCTGGCAATACCACTCAATCTTCCTGGGGCCGTTCCACTTCGATCAGCAGAATCCGCTGAACCATTCCCTCGTCCTCGTGAACAGCGGCAAATCGCCTGCTGTGGGGGGAGATGAAAAAAGTCAGAAACTCGCCCCTGGGAATGTCGAGTGAAAGCTCCGCCCGATACTTCAGAACGCCGTCGGGAAGAGACCACACATCAAAGGTGGGACGGGGCTCGGTTCCGAGCAGAACCCACAGGTTTCCGTCTCCGGATACCCAGAGGCCGGAAATCGGCTCACGAAAGGGATCCGGTTCGTAAACCCACTGCATGACATTCGTGGTTCCCGACCCCCGGAGCATGTCCTCGATGTACTCCTTTTCCAGAAGGATTTCCTCCGGTGTTTTAACAACAGCGGTATACTGCCGGCTTATCTCCCCCAGAAGCCCGCCATTCCTGTCGAACCTGCGGATCAGGTACTCTCCGGAATGCCGACGGTGGTGGAAAATTCCACCCTGGCCGTCCGATGCCAGATAGTGGCCGAACCGCCATGCGTTAAGGGCGTAATTGTTGTTCTCGGGAGGTACAGGAATTCGGATGCTGTCTGCCCACAGTTCGCAAACCGGATCACCCTGAAAGTCGAAAACGCCGACAAAGGGCCTGATGAAGGGAACGCCTGATGTCTGGAAATCGTGCCACACCACGCAGAAGGTGGAATCGTCCACCAGCTTGTTCTGCCCGGGCCAGTTGCCCTGGTGTTCCAGAATGAAGCGCTTCCAGCTTCCATCCACCTCCAGCAGCTTCAATCCGTTGATGTCCTGAACCAGAATCCCCCGGGGCGACAGGAGAAGGTTCCTCGGCGACGCGAACTCGCCGGGACCGGAGCCCCGCCTTCCAATGGTTCCCGCGAACCTGCCATTGTTATCGTACAGGCTGATGTGCGCTCTGGCCATGTCCAGCACATAAAGAAGGCTGTCGGTGCGGACCAGGTCCGCCACATGGCCGAACACATAGTTTGAGTCTCCCAGTTCCACGCCTATCTCACCCGTTATTTCAAGGGCAAGAACCTGAAGGCCCGGGGGCTCCCCCTGCTGCCCTGGCTGCCCTCCGCAACCGGATAGAAGCGGAATCGCCGCGAATGCCGCGAAGCGTAAAGACTTCATGTCCGTACACCTCCAAACCCCAGTGAGGAGTTACACCAAAGCCCGGATGTCGATCTTCATCGGGAAGATAAACCGGGGCATCAAGCAGGGCAAGAAGCTTTCCGCTCTCGGTTATCAGCCTTAGATTTCCAGGGTACTCTTCCGCTGGAGGTCGTCATGGAAGCTTCCGAGGGTTCCAGTAACACCCCGGAAGAGAAGCGCGAATTCCGGTACAACGGGCTGAATCGGTTCCTGCGGGAAACCTTCGGCCAGAAGGTGTTCAAGGTGGGACTGGTGGGAGGCTTCACCTGCCCGAACCGTGACGGCACCCTGGGTACCGCGGGGTGCAGCTTCTGCAACCCGGACAGTTCGAAGCCCCTTAACCACGCTCCGGGAATGAGTATCGGAAAACAACTGGCCTCGGGAACCGCATACATTCAAAGGCGGCACAGGGCAAACGCCTTCCTGGCATACTTTCAAGACCGGACAACCACCTACGGAGACCCCCGCGCCCTTGAAGCCCTTTACAATGAAACCCTGGCCTTTCCGGGTGTTGTGGGCCTCTGCCTGTGCACCCGGCCCGACTGCCTTTCAGAGCCGGTGCTCAGCCTTCTGGAGGGGCTGTCGAAGAATCACTTCATCTGGGTGGAGCTGGGTGTTCAGAGCGGCAGCGACTCCACTCTGGAACGGATGAGCAGGCGCCACACCGTGGCCCAGACAGAGCAGGCCTTCAAGAAACTCCACAGCAGGGGTATTCGCACCAGTGGCCATGTCATTCTGGGTTACCCCGGGGAAACCCATTCCGAGGCCATGGCAACAGCGGAACTTCTGAACCGCGCCGGCACCGCGGGTGTGAAGATTCAGAATCTGCATGTGGTTAGAAACACGGAACTGGAACGGCAGTACGCCACTGACAGGTTCTCCCTGCCGGACAGGAGGGGGTACGCCGCCCTTGCCGTTGATTTTCTGGAAAGGCTGAGCCCGGCAATGGTGATTCAGAGGCTGACCGGGGAAGCCCCCGCCCACCTGACCGTGGCGCCGGAGTGGAGTGTGAACAAACTTGGGGTTCTGGGCGAAATCAGGGCAGAGTTGACCCGAAGGAACACATTTCAGGGAAGACTCTACGGACATAGGGGATGATCACAGTGAAACATGGTGCTTTGATAACAGCGGCTTTTCTCGCTTCTTCGGCTTCGGGGCTTAACGGCTCCGTGGAGATGATCGGGGAAATCAGGGTTCTGAACCTCTGGGGAACCTGGGAGGAGATGGGCTACGCCCACGGATACCTGATGGGCCCGGACATTATGCTCATCTTCGAAGAGTATTTTCTGGAGCTTGCGGGAGGGCAGTCAAATGTAAACCTGCTTCGCAACTACTTTCCCATCTATTTTTCCGTTTTCGGTGAGTTCGCGGAGTATGCGGAAGGCATCATCACCGGAGCATCGGACACCATATCCCTCTGGTCCGGGGTGTACAACAGAAACATCGACATTCTTGATCTGTACATCACCAGCTCGGTGCCGGACCTTTCGGCGGTGGTCGATTTTCCGCACCTGTTCTGCTCCAGTGTAAGCGCCTGGGGCGAAGCCACCCAAGGGGAATCCCAGCTGCAGGGTGACCCCGCCATCTCCAGAAACCTTGACTTCTATCTGGACACCGGAGAAACCATACTGGATAACTGCATCCTGGTGGTTCATGACCCGGATGACGGCCAGGAATGGGTGTCGGTGTCGTTTCCCGGGTTCATGGGCACCCTCTCGGGAATGAACGAAGCGGGGCTTACCGCCGCGCTTAACATGGGCAATCACCCCGGCGCCTCCCAGACCGTAACTCCCTTCGTGCCAATCTGCATGGCTCTTGCTCTGGGGCTTTCCAGGGAGGACTTTGACGGCAGCGGTGCCTGCGATATCGAGGACATGATGGCTTCCGCCACCGAATGGAACCGGGCAAACACCTACGACATTCATATGGTCTCGCCGGTCAATCTGGGCGGAGAGCATGGTCCGGCGGTGGTGACGGAGGTGAACAATCACGCGGGATTCGCGTTCCGCCACAGTTATCACGAGCCTTCCATCGCCCCCAACACCATGATTCTTACCAACCACCACCGGGTGCTGTATCCCCCGATCACCTGCTACCGATACTCCATGTTGCGTGATTCTCTTCAGAACAGCGCCGAGGTTACCCTCGACAGGCTTTGGAACTTCATGAAGACCGTGGGTTTCACCCCACTTCCCGGAACCGGGGGAACTCTGCAGACCATGATCTTCCAGCCGCAGCAGCGCCGGATCGGGCTTGCATTCGCGTCATCCGGGGTCGGGCCGTACCACAAGAACCCCGAGTGGATTGAATGGACCGACCTGTTCCCGAACCACGGGCAGCAGTCTGTTCAAGAAGGCTGGCAGCAGCAGGGACTCAGCGTTCATCCCAACCCGGCCTCGGTGACCGTAACTGTGCATGGAGCCATGGGAGTACCGCCGATGCTGTACGATCTGACCGGAAGAAGGGTTGACATCCCCTTTACCGAAGAGGGTGATTTGTTCCGCGGGGATGTGTCCGGCCTCGCGACGGGTCTTTACATCGCCACCACATCCGCAGGAAGTTCGGGGGCGACTTTCATGGTTCTCAGGTAGCCCCGGCGCTGAGGCTCAGTCCACTCTCTTGTAAAGGGTTCCCTTCGCTCCGCATACCGGGCAGGTCTCCGGGGCTTCCCTTCCTGCGGTATGGCCGCAGACCGGACAGACGAAATAGGCGTAGTGCTCCGTTTCGGTGTCGTCCATGGTTGCCAGAAGACCTTTGTAAAGGGCTGCGTGGATCTTCTCCACCGCGTTGGCGAACTCGAAGGAACGAAGGGCCTGTTTGTCCCCCTCGGCCCGGGCGGTATCTATCATTTCCGGATACATGTGCTTGAACTCGTGGGTCTCCCCGGCGATGGCCTCTTCAAGGTTCTCCCGGGTGCCATGAATGCCCCCCATTGCCCTGAGATGCGCATGGGCATGCACGGTTTCCGCCTCGGCGGCGGCCCGAAAAAGCCTTGCCACCTGGGGAAAGCCCTCCTTGTCGGCCTTTTCCGCAAAGGCCAGATACTTCCTGTTCGCCTGGGATTCACCGGCAAAGGCTTCCAGCAGACGATCCATGGTCTCGCTCATCACGTCCTCCCTGTACTTGGCAGAGCAAAAAGCGGAAATTTCCGCAGGGACAATGCAATTATGCACGATTCCCGTTTTCGGGAAACCCCCGCCTATGGAGGGGTTCCTCC
>Ga0334889_1000940_pt1 | contig 41581 bp, 56 predicted proteins | sample GraSluR1_MG_2_FD_207222 | JGI IMG/M metagenome (GOLD analysis project Ga0334889, IMG submission 207222) | Sludge microbial communities from methane-producing bioreactor in Wageningen University, Netherlands - Granular Sludge_8_08-R1 | ecosystem: Engineered > Bioreactor > Anaerobic > Unclassified...
CACATACTCCTAAATGTTCTTGCGCATAATGTGACCACATTAAAATTTTATTCCAAGATGTGGCAAGGCAAAATACTCTTAAAAAATCTATTTGGTGTACTCGATTGAGTATCTCTTTATAAATATCTTCTCGTCGTTGAGATTTTATTTTTTTAAGCACAACTCCATCAGGTGTTCCCAGTTTTAGAAGATATTGCCTTAGTTCGTAGTTTGAACCTTTTACAGTAACATCAATAATGCTATCGAATGGATCGTTAAATTTCTTTGGGTCTGAGAGATATACTTCTCCATCTTTTATTAGTCTTAGCGTGTTTTCGTTTAAAATTGGATTGTTGTTTTCATCTAATTTATAAAGTTTTCTATATTTATAAATTATATTATCCATATTTGATATAGTAATATGGATCTATAAAATAATAAATACAAAAATTCCCCCGGTTGCCCCTATTGCTGCTCCTGTTGGACCTCCAATAGCGAAACCGGCCCCGGCGCCAGCGGTGATAAACGCAGCCGCTTTCCATAGCTGTGCGGATCTCCTGGCCTGATCCCGCGCCTTCTCAATCCTGGAGATCTCCGCCTCCAAGGCTGCCCGGATAGCTGCTATTTCCTGGGCGTGGGCCTGCTTCAAGGATTCCTGCGAGGCGGTCGATTTCTTCAGCGATTCGCTCAATGACGTCCGCTCTGCTTCCGCCTTGCTCAACGATAGATGCAATTCCCCGACTCGCTTCAATAGCTCCTCGGAGTCCTCCCTCCAGCCGGCTGCTTCGCTCCGTAGCTTCCCGGAGAGACTTCTCAAGGCTGAGGCTAATGTCGCCGGATCTATCTGCTGCGGATTGTTCGATTGCTCGGCGCTCTGCTGCTGCTCCGTCAACGGTTCCGGCTCTATAGCCGGCGGGGTATCCAACTCGGAAACCTGCGAAAAAGCCACCACCGAGCAGAAGGCAAAGAGCAGCAGTAATGATAATCGCCTTGATTTTGGCATTCATGCCTGCCCCGCTGGCAGGCCGAAATGCTCTCGGGCCTCCGCTTCGCTGTCAAACCAGTACCAGCCGTCCACGGGGTATGTATACTCGCCATGCTTCGCCCTCTCTAGCTTGTAGTCCCTGCTCTCCACGAAATTCGGCCCGAAAAGTAGGGTGCCGTCATCGTTTTTATAAAATCCGCTCGTGTCGTCCATACCCGCTCCTTATCCTGTAATGGTCCAGCCCTTATCCGTGGCGATCGCTCGCTCGGCCGCGGTAAGGCTGGCAGCCCCTGGGTTGTTGGTGATTGTGATTGTTTGTCCAGAGACCGTTTTCAGGTTATTGAAAATTTCCACAAGTTCTGGCCTGTGGAGGAGGCAGTCGGCAAATGATATATTTAGCGCAATCCCGGTAATGTTTGCGCGGCGTAATTTGTAGCAGTACGCGAACATTGAGGATAAGCTTGTCGCGTTTTCTACATCAATTCCTGAGACCTCCTCCAAAGAAGAACAGTTATAGAAAGCGGCCACGCTCGTTCCCGATACTTTTACTCCGTGTAAATTTACCGATTTAACCGCGTAGTTATATTCAGCGATTCGTTCGAGCGAAGTGATCGTTTTCCCTGCCATGTTGAGGTCTATATCTGTTATTCGATAACAGTTGCGGAACCATCGCTCTGTTTTAGTGGGATTCGGGTCTTCAAAATAAACCGTTTCAAATGCCCCGCCGTTTAGATTTAAAGCTGTTAAATTAGCAGGCCCGAAAAACCTTAACCGTTGTGCATAGTATGACGCCTGTATGCTCAGGTCGTTCATGCTGGGAGCCCTGACTGAAATATCTAAAATAGCGAAATGACTTTTGAAATTGTTAGATATGGTAAGGCTCGTGAAGCTAGGACATGATATTGTGATAATAACCTGCTTGTAGCCATCTGGTGTCAGTGTCGCCTCTGGTAATGCAGCATAATCATAGGCATGTCCTGATGTGCCAATGATGTTCTCGGGAGGACTACCATCTCCCCAGTCAACGGTATAGGTGCCACTATATACTGTAAACATCTGTGTCATATCTGACACATCGCTATATATCCCAACCAGCAATATTGCTTTTTGCTCGCCTGCGGGGATATCCGGCATAGGTAACCAGTCGGCGGGGCGGACCCACCCCTGGACCCGCTTATTTATCAGAACCTTGTGTAGGGCCAAATCGTTCTTCATTCGATCACCTCAGTTTCGGATAAGAAATCCCCGTCGCTGTCGTAGGTAATCGAGTAAATCCGTTGGCCGGTCTGCGTAATTCCATCGGCCGCGAAAAACGTAACCGTCCTGGTCGTATAGGCCGGCGAAGTGCCACCGGATAGTACGGAGCGCTTGCGGAGATTACCGAGAACATCGCGGAATTCGATAGTTGTGAAAATGCCGCTTGCATCCTTGTTGGAGCACTCGACGGAATACCCTTCGTAGCTCTCCCCGGGGGTTCCCTGAGGGCCTGCGAGGCCCTGTTCCCCTTGCGGTCCGGCTACTCCCTGTGGTCCCGTTTCTCCCTGGATTCCCTGGGGACCGGGATCTCCCTGAACTCCCTGTGGGCCTATTTCCCCCTGAATCCCCTGGATGCCTTGAGGCCCTACCAGCCCTTGCTCGCCTTGAGGCCCGGCCGGTCCAGTATCCCCTTGAGGCCCCGCTGGGCCCTGAATCCCTTGTGACCCCTGTGGCCCTGCGGGACCGGTTTCCCCCTGGTCGCCCTTGTCGCCTTTCGGGCCGCGAGGGCCGGGGCTTCCGATGTTCACGATATAAACAAGCGGCCGTTCGCTGGCGCCGATTGTGTAGACTACCTCGGCCATTTTTTTACTCCCTTATGATGGTGGGGCTGATCTCAATAGTCCCCTGGAGGGCTCTATCTTCGTCCAGCCTGACCTCGATATAGAGGCGGCTCGTTTCCCTGTGGTGTTTCCCTGGGGCTGGAATTGCGGCCGTCTGCGTTGCGGTGAGGTTGAGCCTAAAATTCCCTCCAGGACCGTCTGTTATAGTGAATAATGGTGCGGCCAGGATCTCTCTGGATTTGGCGCTGTCCTTTATGATGCAAGCTCCGATCATGTCACTTATATCAACGGGGGTGTCTATCCCGTCTTCCCGTTCGGATACGTTGACGCTGATCTCCCAGGGAGAGCCCTGTAGAATGCCGTTTCCGTTCACAACAGTGAGATCAATCGTTGCGGGTTTTATCATTGGATTTCTCCTTCTTGTCCAACTCCGGTCGGTATAGGGCCGATCGCTGCACGTTGTTTGCTACGTTGAGCCCCTGGGAGATTCCGGAAAGCGTGATAATGGCTGCGACTATAGCCTTGGAAATTGCCTGGGCTCCATCTCTGTCGATTGCTATGGTTACGAAATAAACCGCCAGGACGCTGACCAGGCTGGACCAATAGGTCGCGGCCTTGGTTAGCGGGTTGAATTTCACTCTCTTGCCTCCTGGAAATGGGCGGGGTCCTGCTCATCGCCCGGCCATGTATATCCCGCCTCGATGCCATGCCGGGCGGCAATCTCGGCCATTCTCGCCCAGCCTTCCCATGCCTTCGGAGCCCACCAGATCTTCCCCTTCTTGGTCGGCCAAATATCGAGGGCCTTCCCCTCTATATGCCTGCTCTCCATGGTCCACGTTACGGGCTTGATTGCTTCCCGTGCGTCTATTTCGTAAAGTGCCGCCCGTTTATAGAGGGCCTGGACAAATTTCACGGCCTGCTTTCGGTACTTGGCCGGCGCATAGCTAGCCAGGAGCCTGGAAAAATACGCGATCTGCGTATTCTGGCTCCGTAGGGTTTCTAGGACGATGAAACCGTCAGAGCCCATGCATTTAAAATTGCTCGTGTTCGCTTTCAGGTCTGCGATAAATGCCCAGGCTTTGGTTCGGAAAGGCTCGGCGAGATCTTCTATTTTCGTACTCATTCCCGGTGCTCCCCGGCTGCTGACCGCGCCGGCGTTTGGACTGTGGGCGGGGCTATCTTGTCTATCCTATCTTTTATGTCCCGGATCATATCGGTGAGGTTATCGATTTTTTCGTTTATCTTGCCCAGGTCAACGTCGGTGCTATGGGTCTTCCCCTCTAGGGTCTTGATTTCCTTCCCCTGGGCAATGACTTTTTCCTCTAAGGCTTTGATCTGCGCGTTGCGCTCTCCCTCTTTCACGGCGAGTTGCCTCCTCTGATGTAGCGTTGCCCAGATAGCGCCTATCGCAGTTGCTATCGCTAAAATCTGCCCCACTGTGGCAAGATTTATGGTTATGTTCATTCCCCGGTTTCCCTTGTTAAGGTTTCCTTTATCTTCTTTGCTAAAAAAACGAGCCCGTTTACAATTTGTTTAAAAATCCAAGTAGCAGCCCTGCCTAGCATTACTCCTCCTATGACCATATATGACCCCCGTCCACGGACCCGTAGACGCCAGGACAGCGGAGTATTCCTGATTGGCCATCCGACTCAGATTCATTCCTGAAAGAGTATCTTCCCGGGTTTAATGGTGTCGCCTTTCCGGGTCGAAGAATTTCGATATAACTGCCGTTATAATACAGATCTAGGACAATATTGGTGCTTTGCATGTATACGGTGATTGATTTGTAAACGGTAAATAACCCAGACCGCTGACCGCTATCAAGACTCCCTGATGATTTCGAAGCGACAGGGGTTGAGTCGTCGTCAATTTTTGCAAGGTCGAATCCATAATTTGTGGTCAACTCGTTCCCGAGGAATGTTTCTAGGCGGTTTGTTTTTAATAGCGGGGCGTCAATGTAGTCGCCTGCTGTTATGGCTCCGCTGGCTGATAGCCCGTCGATCTCAACGATTGCGCTGGTCCCTGAATTAGCATCCGTCCCGGTTTTATATATTTTCAGCTTATTCGGGTATTCAAACATTATGCTTAGGCCGCTGTATGGGTCCCGTATTACTGGGTACCCTGCTACCGAAATGTATTGTTGCAGCCGCTCGCGCCAGGCCCCCCCGACTGCTTGCAGAAATCTCAATACCTGAATTTCACTCCCAAATAGGCTATATCCTCGGGCGATCTGGATTTTTTGCCCTGTCGGGGCTCCTGTGAGGTCGTGGGTCCCTACGTTTATTCCGTCGCTATCGTCGGCGCCGTCGCCGTCATTGCTGACGCTGACTCTTTTATCTGTGCTCCTAATGAAAAGCCCGGTTATGCTTCCAGTTGCGGTTATGTCCTGGGCGAAAATAAACCGCGCCAAAAGGATTTCGAAGGCTACGCTATCCGGCGCATAGTTCGCACTTGTCCCGTAGGCGTCGCTTATGGTATTTCCGGCGCTGTCCGTCCTGACCGTGGCTGTTACGGCCGATAGAATATAAAGGAAGCAGCGGCCTACCTGGTCCGGCGTCGGGGCTAGGACCTTCTCCCATTCTTCGCCCGAAAATTTATAAATTCCCTGCTCTGCGGTTTCGGTCGAATATAGGACGGCGAGGTCTGCTTCATTCGCTCCCGGGATACTCTCCCGGTAGGAATATGGATATAGCCCAAGACAACGCGGCAGGCTGCCCATAATTTCTTGGCTGATCTGCTGCCCCATTCCAGCATAAATCGCTTCTTCTAGGGCCGTTTTCGCGGTGTAGTATGCCGACCAGGCGCTGTCGTATTCCGTCCCGGTGATCTCCTCCGTAATGGTCATTGCCTCATCTGCCAGCCATGCCGGCGTTGCTATCCCGTCCCAGACTGCTCCGGCGTTTAGGTATACTCCGAGGGCGTGGAATGCGTCGTCATAGGCGGTTTTTTCTGTCGTTATTCCCAGTGCTGTGGCTTGGGCGTCTAGCGCGATAAGGGTGTTTTTAGCTGTCGTAAAATCCCGGCGGGCTATAGCTTTTTTGGCCGGGGTCAGTCTGTCAGGGCTGTTTTCATCGTCCAGGCGGCTTTGGCTTGTTCCGGCCGATGCTGCCAGGGTCTTTAGGCTATAGCCATAGCGGGCGAAATAGTTTCTGTTTTTTAGGGTTACACGTACAGAAACTGCATTATGTCCCATGCTCGTAATCGATCTTTCTACGACAACAAAATAACCCGACGATCCAACAGGCCAAATGTCATCCGAATAGATTCCCCATTCTGTATACAGGGCGCTTTTTATAAGATCATGGCAAACGCAACTAAGGGTTATTTCTTCTTCCGCGTGTTTCTCTGCGGTGGCTATGGCATCAAGACTTGCAGCAGTTGGGTTCCTAATCGATGAATCAGATTTTAAATTTTCGATCTTTCCGCTAGTACCGGAAAGTGCCGCGATAGCGGCTAGCGCTGTAAAGTTGGTATATGTCCCGGTGATTCCCGCCGAGGCTCCCCTGACGATCTGAACCGTCCTAAGATCACCGTAAGACCTGGTTTTCGTTATTTCCGTAACATGGGTTGGAGCATCAACGGTAGTGAATTCATCCCGTATCAGAAAGTAAAATTTCTTGTCCGGGCTTATGTAATAACTAGCACTTCCGACTTTTTCGGCGAGTTCGTCAAGAATCTCCGATACCTTCGAATACGTCTTTCGATAGGCACTGATTTGTTCAGTGATCGCGGAAATTCCGCCAAGGGCAATCCCCTCTTCGGCTATGTAGTCGGTAAAAATATCGGTGATGATCTGATCGATTCGCTGGTTATACCAATTTCGCTTTACCAGGCGGAAATTGAAAATGACTTCAATCGATTGGATATCGATGGTATAGCGGCGGGGTTCGTATCCGGTGGATGTTGGGGGATCCTGAACGGTAGAGATAATGCCGTAAAAAACCGGGGTTTCGTCAATCAATATCTGGGCGGCCTGAAGAGGTTGCGGAATAGGATTGGTTTCCTTCAAGATCGATACCGTAGAAAGAGAAACAGCACCGGCCTGTTGTCTGATTATAAAATCATCGGCAGCCCTGTATGTGGTCCCGGATATCTTAACTTCAATTGCCATAGGCGGCCCCTTGGAATTCGTCGGAGAATTGCCAGGCTACGCGGCCAATTTCCCGACCGTCTACCTTAAGCTCTCCGGTGGCGGTGATGTTTAATTGAACGGGCGCGGGGCTTATGGCTCCCTGCCCAACGTTTCCAGCTACAGAAACCGGGCCGATGAAAATGCCGTTTGTCCTCGCCTGTTCGGCTATCCCCGGTTCGAGGATCATTTCCTTATTGTGGATCCGGGCTAACTGGTCCCCTCTTACATTCAGGGTCCCAACGTCGTAGGAGCCGAAAGTCGTGTTGATGACTCCCGTAGCTACTTCAGCCGCGATGGCGGCCTGCTCATAGAGTCCGGCTAAGCGGTCCTTTAGGGCCTGCAGCTTGTCGGATGAAAAACCTCCGGCAATCCCGGCGGCTATTTCTTTTCCAATGGCCGCAGCCTCGGCGACGAAGGCGTCTGTGAACACGGCGGCCTTGATCACGCTCTCCGTGATATATTCCTGCATTGAATAAAGGAAATCTTCGCGGGTGAATCCTTGGGTCAAGCCGTCGATGATCTTGCTGGTGATGTTTGCACCCATATTCTTCAGCTCATCGTAGAAGTCAGCAATTTTATCAACGACTTTTCGCAGCACCTCTGCGTATGCATCCCCTGCTTTACTTGCAAGCAGGAAAAGGTTTCGGTTTTCTTTCAGGGCTTCGTTTGCATCTTTTAATTCAGAACTTGTTTTCGCGTCAGTAACAGTGCTGATGGTTATCGTCTGCAAAAGAGAAGCACTGGTATCCATTTTTTGAATTTCGTTTATTTCACCTATTAGCCAACCAAGCGCTGCGTTGATGCCTTTGATGATCCAATTCATCACGCCCACTATGGCGTTATATATCCAGCCAAAGGCCTTAATAATTGCATTTCCAATTGGAACAACAAGCCCGTTGTATAGTTTGACGAATAGATCAGAGATAAAGGTGATAACAGGGGTCAATAGTTGTATGGCAGGGGTAAGTATTTGCCCTATCGTTTCTCCAACAAGGCGCAGAATCCTTACCAGGGGCTCAAGTGTGTCGTTGATTACGGGACCTAGTACATCCATCATCGAGCCGATGATTGTCTGAATTGGATTCAAGATTTCCTGGACTGAACTTAAGGCTGTAACAGTAGACATGATTTCTGAAAGGCTTTTGGAAAGAACTTCGATAAGCGAAGTGAATCCAGCCGCGGCGTTCCCAATCTCAGTACCGCCGGAGACTTCGCCTTTTTCGTCCTTAGTCCCAACTATGCCGACATCCTGCCAAGGGGCAAGGGTTGCCTTCCGGGACATTTCTTCGAGGTATCTTGCGTATGATCCAGCCCAGATGTCAGCTCTTTCCTGCTGTTTGTCAGCCTCGGCAATCTGCATCTCTCTGATTTGATCAGCTATCGACGAAGCAGGCTTTATCCCTTCAGGAACGACTCCAGACTGTCCAAAGGTAGGCTTGCGTTCTTTATATTCAGCCTCCATCGCGTCGAGAGCTTCTTCCCACATTTTTTCTAGGGCATCTTCTACAGTTTTCGCCTTAGCCCAGGCAGCCATTCCTTCCCGATACGCTTTCCCGTACTCCATCGCCCCGGTCTGTGCGGCTTCAAGGGATGCAGGAATAATTACTTCAGAAATAAGTTGATCGGCGAGGTCACCGCCGTAAATTGAAACTCCTTCAGGAGTAATGCCAGACTGCCCTTTGCTACCGGGCTTAACGGCATATTCGGCGATCATAACCTCTAGCTTGGCGAGTTCGATTTGCTCGGCCTGCTCGCTTAACATAGCAATCTGGTCGGCGATAGAAGCCCCGCCTGCGCCTTCGCGCTGGTTTATGCCAGACTGGCCATATTGTGGGGTAGTGAATTCCTTTTGGAGTTCATCTAATTGTGAGGCAAGCTGTTCGATAAAATCATCGCGGGATACATAGTTTTCAATGGCGAGGCCAGACTGGCCCCTAGCCCCTGGTTTTGAAGCAAATTCCGCTTCAAGGGCGGGGAGGGATTCGTATGCTATTCGCTTTATGTCCTCATCGAGCGCGATCTTATCAAAGTAGGCTTTTCGTTCATCTCGATATTTCTGCCCCGACGCCATTGCATCGATCTGATCTTTTATTTGTGACTCTGACAGCTTTGTTGACTGAAGGACGCCTTTTTCAAATTGTTCGTACACCTGACGAGCATACTTGTACCCGGCCGCCGAATAAGGCCCGCTCGTTGGTGGGGCATATTTCTCAAGAACCTTTTCAATATCAACGCTTTTTAATTCAGCAAGCTTTTGTTGGGTTGCAACAATTTCGTCGCCAAGCGTCCGAAGCTCAGAAGTTCCTTCCTTGGTGTAATCCTTCAGGCTTGAAGCCAAAGAATCTCCGAGCGCAATACCCTTCTTAGAATCCTCAACGACAAAATCCGCCAGAAGTTTATTTCTAGCCTCGTACCACTTCTTTTCAATAGCCGCGGTGTCTTCCCCGTTCCGCTCGGCCAAGGCCTTTCTGGCCTTGTATTCGGTATCGAGATCCTTGAGGCGTTCTCCCTGAGAGTCGCCTTTGGGAATATAAGTATCAGTTGCCGTACCACCAGTTTCGATTGTTCCCGCTTTTTCCTGTTTTAATGGCTCGGGCCAAATATTATTGAGGGCATTTTTATAATAGTCCCGGGTGGGCTTTACAATATCGAGCCGCTGTTGTGCGTCATCAACAATCGCCTGTATTTTCGCTATGTCAAAACGAGTATACCCAAGGTATGTTTGTCCATCACGAAGAGTCTTTAATTTATTCAAAATCTGCGTATAGTTTTTTAGTTCTTTTTCTGCTTTCGTTACTTGAGATTCAAGACCGGGTAATTCTTCTCTGGCCTTTCTTTTTATTTCGGCTTTAGAAAGCTCATCCAATTTTTCAGCAAGAGTTCCGTTTGCGGCGGCAAGGTTGAGCGTATCGGTCGTAAGCGTCGGATACCGTTCATGGAGAGTCTTAGCGATCTCTGCCATGCGATCCTGCTCATTCGCCGATGGATTCACCTTATCATAAAGATTTTGGTATTCGTCGGCGAGCGCTTTTACCTCTTGTTGTGCCTCGTCAGATTTTTCAATTTGTTTTTTAAGGGCTTCATTGTGTGCTTCTTGTGCTTCTTTTGCACCAATGATCGCAACAACAAGCGCAGCGAGCGCCGCCCCAGCGAGCGCGTATGGATTCGCTGCTAGAGCGTTATTTACTGCCCACAATGCTTTTGCAAGAGCTGTTACTATCGTATGACCTTGCGATACCAGAACAAATGCCGCGACGCCTGCGGTAGCCGCGCCAAGCCCTGTAGCCAGCTTCATAAGGATTTCAGGTGCATTAGCATTTGCATTGATCGTGTCGAATGTTTTAGAGAGCCCTTCGATGAATCCAGTAAGCTCTCTTCTTGAAGGAGCCAGCGCCTCGGTGGCGAACTTCCCAATACGCTCGCGAAGTTCACTTACCGCGACGCCGAGCCTTTCTTTGATCGCAGAACTTGTATTATTCGCCGCCTCGGCTGCCCCGCCGTAGGTAGTCGCCAGCTCGTCCAGAATGATTTCTTGAGCCTTGGCAATCTGCCCGGTGTTGACTAGGTCTTTGAGGACCTCTTTCTGCTGAGCCGAGAACCTAAAACCCTGACGGGTCAAGGAATCGACACCCGCGATCGGATCGTCCAGCGCCTTACCTACGGCCTGGGCTGACGAAACCAGATTTATGCCCATGACTTTGGACATATTCAAAATCTGCTCGGCAGCTATGTCGAAGTTGTCACCTTTGATATTTTTGAAACCAAGGAGGACGTTCTGCATAGCAAGAACTTCCTCGTCAGCGTACCCGGTCACTTTTTGCAGTTTATCCGCAAGCGCTTGCTGCGCTTCAGCGGTCGTCCATGTTTCGGCGCCAGTGGCTTTGAGCGTCGCCTTATTGATGGCGATCGCCTTTTCCTGGGCCGCCCAGTCGTTCTCGACGGAATTGATGATTTGGCCTATCTGTTGAAACGCCCGCCCGATATCCTTTACGGCCTGAACGGGCCCCTGCATGAGATCGCGCATTTTCTGCGCGGCGTTTCGCAACTTCCCTTTTACTTGCTCAAGGTCTGGCCCGAGTTCGCTGTCATCGATTTGAGTATTAAATCGGATCGTACCGTCGTATCCCTGTATCATTCCGCTATCCCCAAAAGGCTGTCAAAGAGCCCGGTCATCACATCGGGTGCCTCTTCGAGTTGGTAATACTCTTTGAGTCTGGCAAGATTATTCCGCTCCGCCGGTGTCATGTGCTTGGAATATTCTCGCCTGCGTATGTCGATTACTGCGGACAACTTCGTCCCTTCATCCGGGAGTCCTTCGAGCAGCTCGCAAAAGATCCACCAGTGGATCCTGGCCTTTCGCAGGTTGATTCCGTACACCTGAAGGAATGCCGCATATATCCGGCCAGAGTCTTCCAGGAGGTCAAAAGCTTTCACAGGCTTTGCAGCGTCGGCTGACTCGTCTTCCTCTGGTTCCGCTCCGCGGTTAATGAAATACCGCAGGTGCGCGGCCAGGTCTTCCAAATCTTCCCGCAGGATGCTGTCGCCGTAGAACATGGAAAGGCCCAGGATGGTTTTGTCCTGGTCTTCGATGTCCTGGTCCTTGAGTAGGCGCAGATATGCCAGGACCGTTCGGTAATCCGTATCGAGCCGGTAATCCCTCCCGCTGACAGTGATAGTCTCAGGGGGCCGGTCGATGAGTGGGTTAAACCGTCTCCGCATCCTCGGGAGCCTCGACCGGACGAATGGATTCTTTCTTTATCTTGGCGCCGGCGCTTTTAATCTCGTCGGTGATGAAGGCGATAAGGTCAACCATTTCGAGGATGTCGTACCCAGATGCTTCGAACAGCTCGTCGAATTTGCCGGGCATGACGGCTTCGACTACTGCCTGCTCTTTCTCTTTAAAGAAGTCGAAAGCCTTTTCAATGTCGAACAGGGTATCCTTCGGGAGGGCGTTAAAATCCTCGGCGTACTTTTGCACGTCCCGCGAAAGCGAGGACACCTTCTTGATGTAGTCCCAATTCGAAGGGCTGCAGTTAAACTCGTAGACCTTCCCGCAAATATTGACGCTGTGAATGTGTTGTTTTGGTTTGAACGAAAACTCTTTCATGAATCAGTCCTTAGTAGGAATAGGGCGGGGGTTTTATCCTCCGCCCTTGGATCATCAGGCCGATTTAATGTCTGCGGCCTGTAGCTGTACGCTAGAGAATTTGACAACGTGTCGGTAAACGTCTAACTCATACATGCCCAAGTACTGTCCTGCGGTGGCGGGAATGTCCTGGCTCGATTGATAGATCACTGCCTGGAGGGCATACTGACGAGCTTTGACCGTTTTGGGAGAAGCGGTGAGCCTGTAAGCAAGGAGATTTCCTGCTCCAGTAGGGGCCGCAGTGAAGCTTGTAGTCCCGATAACCGAACCAATGGCAACGGTGGACGTCAACGCGGGCGCTGCGACAGGATCGGTCTTCGTAGGTTTCCCGTTAAGGTGGATTTCGAATCCAATAGCTGAGGAGCTATTAGCGTCGCCTCCGGGAAGCTGGATGTTGGCAATGGTGCACTCGCCGGTGATTACGGTCCCATCGGCGCCAGTAGCCCTAAAATTGGTATGCCTTGCGGCACCGAGATCAAGGGCCTTCGAGAAGATAAAATCCTGTGCAGGGTCGCCGGGAATTCTGTCTCCGGAGAAGGTGTGCACCAGCTGAAACCCGGTGACTTCGGTGGTCTGTCCGCCGTTACCATCGAGATACGCTTTTTGGTCAAGCTTCTCGTTGGTAGCGGGACTCGCGGAAACAAGCCCTGCCCCGAGGCGGACCCAGGTGCGGGTCGGTCCCTCTGGGGTGGTGTCTATCTCAAAAAGGTTCTGGAAATTCAAAGGAGCGCTCATACTGTATCCTCCTGGAAATAAACCAGCCTAAAAGAGCTGGTATAGGTTCTCACTCCAGCTTCGTCCTCCCCTACGGGTGACGGCCGTGTGACCGCGTTCAATCTCCCCTCGGCAACGCCGAAAAGGTCTGAAAAAACGTCAAGATTCAATGCACTTACAATCGCGGCGAGTGTTTTCCTGGCCGCTTCGGGATTCTTTGACCGGGCGTAGTATGAAAAATCGAATTGGGCCCAAAAGCTGCCGGTCAGATAACGGCGGGTAATGACCGGGCTAGGGTCATGTCGGCACATCAGCTCGTCATCGATGTCCCCAGGGAAGAAATCCTCATCGATCGACGCTGGGATGATAACGTCAGCATCGTTGAGCGCCGCCCGGGTAAGGGCTTCACGGGTATAGGCGTTGATTCCCTGCATGATGTCAGGCATCGTTAGTCGCCTCCCTTTGTACAAGCAAACGCCAGGCCTCCCGATTCCTGGCCTTCGCTTCCTCGAACCACTTCATGCGAGCATTCGGATTTTTATCCTTGCTCTTGTTTGGTAATCCGTAGTACTGAGCCCTTGCGTAGGGGGTCGCCCATAGGACTCGGCCTTTTCCAATCTCGGAAGCAGTTAAGGCTGAACCCTGAAGCGTCCCCTCGGCCATAGGACAGAAGTAATTCGAATCTTTGACAACTTGGATGTCTAAAGCCGCTTGCGCTCGTCCTAGGGCCGCCCTGCGCAACCTCAGGGCTTTTGTGGTATCGAAATCAACCGATGGGTTAAACAAGACGGGCCTCGCAATGGTGAGCCTCTACCGTGGACCCGAAAAGGATTTGAACGGTCCTTACGATCAAGCCCTCCCCTCGGAAAACGACCCTGTCTTTGATTGACGGGATTATCCCCTGGGGGCTTGTGTTCTTCATGTCGATGAATAGGGTGAATCTGTCCGCCTTCGCATCGCCAAGATTACTCATGGCGTTCTGCTTTACAGCTTCGAATCGTACATGCTCAAGGTCCACGGATTCCCCGTATACAGGGCCGCTTTTCCCGGTCCCGGTATAGCGGTCAAGCCTGGCTGAATGCGGTAGAAGCCTTCTAGGGATAGGGGCGCTCATTCGTCTTCTCCTGTCTGGAGATGAAGCACCTCTACTCCTCTGAACATAAGCCCGGTCTGCTCCAGGTAGGCTTGGGCTCGTGGGCTGAGAGATGCTCTGCTTTTCCGTTGCTGATAGCCAACAGTTCTAGAGAAACTCCCTATCTGCTCATTCCCAGCGCTTTCTGTTTCGTTGTAGGTATCCCCGTTCTGAACATAGAATTCGACCTGGGCGCAGACAGCTTTCTTTACCAGCGTTAACACAGGTTCCGTGAGACTTCCGAAAACGAACGAATGCCCCGCAGCAAGGTCAATGTCATCGGATGCCCGGGCAGCAAGTCTTGGAAAATCGGCGCCTGCATCAACGCCAAAATAAGTGTCGCTGTAATATGCCAGATCGATATACGACATTACTTAGCCGCCTTGGCCTTCTTGGGCGGATCAGCCTCTATAGGGCGGGGCGGCAGAAGTTTCCCGTCTGCATCACACTCGCCATCGAGAATAAACCCCTTAGCCTCGGCTTCCTTCACCCCAGCAGCGTCCTTCCGAATAATCGATACGCTGCCCCTAGTTAACCTGTATGCCATCGATTTACCTCCTTAGGGGTATCCCCCCAGGGCTTAACCGTCCTGGGGTATTGATTAAGCGTGGATATCGCCAGCCGCGAGGGTCGCGACTGCGTACTTAAGAACGTGCCCGGTGGCATCGAGGACATACATATGCAGCCGGTTGGTCGCTACGGCGGTAGCGATATCGGCCCCGGAGGTATATGCGGTCAGGCCCGTCGGGACGTCGTTGTAATTCGGAGCAGCGACATCTCCGTCGGTGAGCTTATATGCGAGGCTGTTTCCGGTCCCGGCGGTCGCGGTAAATTTCGTACCGGCGGCGGCACCAGCGGCGACAGTGGCAGTCAGCGCGGGGGCACTGGTCGGGGTATAGTTCACATACACGCCATCGAACTTATTGTCGAAAATCCAGATATCGTGATACCGGCGATAGAAGAGGCTCCAGCCGTCGTACTTCTGATTCGCGTCCGGATCGATGATCTTCGGTTTCTCACTCTTGGTGATCGCCAGCGGAGCGACCTTCGCCATGATGATCCAGTTGATCTGCATGGCGTTGGTCCCAACGGAGAATCCTGCGGTAGCATCAAAATCATAGATGGTCTTGAGCCGACCGCTCGGCACTTCGATGATGGGGATGATTCCGTCCAGCATCTTCACCTTGGTGTTGATATTGCCATTGGCAAAGTTCTGATCGGATACGAGGACCTGCTTAGAGATCTCCGTGGATTTGGCCAGGATCGCGGCGGCTGGCATGCTCATCATTACGACGAGAGGGACATTGTTCCCGATCGTGTCCTGCATCGTCTTGATCTCGCCCACAAGCTGGCTGTAGATCGTTTCTTTAGCGGGGGTGTATGCACCAGTTTTCAGCTTCTGATTGGAGAGCTGGAATATCCTGGAGTACCGGTAGGAATCGATTTCTGGGATTACCTGTTCGGTCTGGAACTGCTTCAGGACATCGCCGGCCACGACGAGGAAGTTGGTCTCATCGACGTCCATCCTATCGAGGTTGAAGGTCTGTGCGCGGTCCTGAGTGAAGGTGAAGGTTTCCCATGAAAGGGTTACAGCACCGCCGGCGGGATAGCCGGAGGTCCTGCTGTAATTCCCCAGGCCGGTGACCGAGCGCTTCGGGACTTTTACGGTATTGCCGCCCTCGTATTTTACGAGGCCAGCGTTTCCTTCCATCCAGGCAGTGGTAGATTCCTGATTGAACTGCTCGTCGAGCCTGGTCTGGTATAGGACAGCATACTCAAGGGTATTGGCTGCCATTGTTCGATCCTCTGGGCACAAAAAAACCAGAATCGGCGTGTGCCCTTGAAAAAACTTCTCTAACCCATACGGGAAGAGGCTTGGTTTTTCGTGACACGGGCGACCCCGACCCTGGTTTATACGGTCCCAGTCCGACCGACCCTCGTTTTCACTGCCCGAGTACGGCAGGCTCGTGACACGGACCGAGCTGACCGACCCCCAGGATTTGATTCACACCGAAAAGCCCTGGATTACCTCTCGGATATTTTTACTATTAATCCTAAAATAATTACTTGTCAAGACCTAAATTCAGGATTTTTGTCGAAAACCGAAAACTTTATCAAGTTCGGCATCCGCAGCGGCCATGGTGCTGGACATCTGGTTCCTAACCTTGGTGTTTTGGCTCGGGATCATTTGAGTAGTCTGGCCTTTAAATTCCGGATTTTCGGCGATTGCAGCCTTTACTTTCACCTGAACCGTGTCGCCGTCGTAGGTCATCGCAAGCTTGATAAACCGATCAACCTTATCCGCAGGTACTCCCAAGGCAAGGGCTTCAGCTTTTGCCTCTGCTTTATCCGCCCGGGCGAGGGCTTCTTTCTCTCGTTTTTCTGCCGCTTCCCGAGCATCCTTCTCTTTCTGGGTTTCGGATTTTTTGGCTTCTGCCTCGGCTTTTGAGGTAGTAAGGAAATCATCAAATGCCTTTTCGTTATCGAAGCCGTACTTCTTCCAGAGCTTTTCCCCGCCTTCCTTCTTGGCGCCGGCAATTAGAGTATCCAGCTCGGCCTGAGTCATTTCCTTCTTCGCAGGAGGATCTGCTGGAGGATCTGCTGGAGGATTTGCTGGGGGCGTGGAAGGGGGAGCCTTGGGAGGATCGGTAGGGGGATTATTCCCACCGCTACCACCACCGGAGCCATCAGCTTCATACATGAACCGATTCGATATCATTCTCATAGGATCCACTTCATGACCTCCTTAGTCACATATTGCTTCACGGGCGCGTTGCCGGGTTCGTCCCGTCTCTGCGATAAATTCCCTCATAACTGCTTGGCGCTCTCGAACTTTCAACTTCGCCTCAGCGACGGCCTTATGATCTCCGAGCGCTTCAAGCGTTCCAAGCTCTCGCTTCGCTGCTCTGATCGATCGCTCGATGGCGCGTTGCTTCTGGCTCTCTTGGTACTGCTCGGCATTTTCTTCTGCATCCCCCGTGGGTACATAGGTTTGGCGACTTATCCCTTCGAAGAACGGATATTGCATGTGGCCGCAGTTGATCCCGAACAAGCCCGCAGGTTCTCCGTAGCTCGTCGATGACAGAGGCGGGTATTTTTCGGACTTCCCGGAGATAGAAAAAATCTTGCCCTGGTACGGTGCGCAGAGAGGCCGAGCGCCTGCATGGGACGATACCTCGATGAGATCCGCCCCGTATTCCTTGGCTCGTTTAAACTGAACCTCTGTGGCTACCCTTGTCGTATTGGTCCGGATGACCATGTTCGAATAAGCCTCGGTTGTCCATTGACGCCCCGCCCGGTCCACGATTGATGGAATCCCGGAGGCTGCCCATTCCTTAACCGTTTTGACCAAAGCTTCGCGTCCAGACATAGCCCCGGTGAGAACCTGGAGGGTTGTACGGTTTATCGTATCGACGTAGAGCTGCCCGGTTTGTTCTAGCATAGTCGCCATAGCAAGGTTCATCTGGTTCTTCGCCGTCTCCTGCCAGGCCATAATAATTCCATGCATAGCCGGGTCTGCCTCGGGCGGAAGGGGAGAAAAAAGCGATGCTCCACGGGCTTTCGCCTGAGCCATGATCTTTTCACTCCGAAGCAACCGGTCCATGGCTGCCTTTTCAATCTCGGACATTGTCCCCGAGAGAATCCCATCCCGGTACCTCTTCAAGATGCTTGCTGTCTCGTTGGTGAGGGCTCCTAGTTTCTGCAGCCGATCTGTCTTCCAGTCCGCGGACGCGAGGTTCCCCGCCCGGAGGTGACGGGCTATGGCCAGGAGGGTTTCGCTTTCAGCTTCCCAGAGCAGATCGGTCGGGTTCATGCCTTTGAAGCCTCCGGCTTCACGAAGGGAACAGAGCCCTTGGCTACTTCGGACATAGCCTTCTTTGCCTCGGTGGCTTCGGTTTTTCGCTTGGCGATTTCGGCCTTCTTGCGTTTCACATATTCCGGATAGAGCTTGAATGCCTTAAAGGCGAGAACAATATAACCCCGGGTGTTGGGGCGATAGATTCTCACCATATCCTTCCACCACCAGTGGAATGAGGTATCGTTTTCCCGGAGTTTCCCCAGGGCTTGGGCATAGAAGATCTTTTTCTTGTCCGGTAGCCGGTTGTACGTGTCCTCGCAGAGCCGGTAGATCTGTTGATTGCTCATCGTGGCGAGAACTTCGGCCTTCACCCTGGGCAAGTGTAGGATGGATACAAGCTCGTCATATTTCTGGACTACCTGGAGCCGATCCCGCTCGCCCTTCATGCCTTTTTCATGCAGATTTATTTTCATGGTTCCCCCTTATGCTCCAACTCCAAATATTGCCCCTGCGGTTACTTCCTTCTTCTCGTTCAGGATCTTCTCAGCCATAGCCTTAGCATCTTTCTCAGGAAGCCTATGGACCTTCGAAAGTGCTGACTCAAGATCGATTAGGCCGCTTGAATATAGGCTGCTGTAGTAGGTTGAACGGGAATTCCTATCCTCGATCACCGAATCGTCCCATTCGATCGAGGGCTCTTTGGTCGCTGCTCCCTGGATCTTGTAGGTCGTGCCCAGGATGTTTATCACCGTGAAGATGTGCTTCAAGCCCTTATCAAGATTCGCTCTGAATCCCTGAAGCGTTTTATAGGTGTGGGAATTCTCGGAAATAACCTCGGTAGCAGTTTTTACGCTGGTACCATCGAAGGCGAAATACCCCGGGTCGAACCCAGTCTGGAAGGCGAACAGGTCGAGAAGGATCTGGATAGCCTGCTTGAATTGCTCGGCCCTGATGTCGTAGGTGAGATCCTTTGGCTCGAATTTTTCAGCATCATCGCCTTCGAGGCGCATGAATACCCGGTCTGACGGGTCGAAATATGACACCGATTTTATTGCACCGTTCTCCGGATCGAATTCCTGGTACTTCCTGAACACCGCGCCGGGGAGGGCGATCCTTCGACCGCCTAGCTCGATGTCAGAAAAGAACTGGTCGAACGCCACGTCGATGGCTTTGATCGTGTCGATGGCGTTGGCAAAAAGGCTGATGCCGGTGGGCGCTTCGGGATCGATGTTGTTCGCTTCGGGGTTGCGGATATAGGCGAAAAGGGGGATGTCGATGTCTATGACTTCCCGATCCTTCACCCCATCCCCGAACAATGAAAGCGGGGCTTCCTTTTCGGTTTTCTCGCTGTAGACCCGGTTGGTTATCTCGTAACCTTTGGTCAGGGTGCCATCCTCGCCACGCGCTCGCTTATGCGTTTCGATGCGAACATACGGCTCACCTCCGATCATCCGCCGGTCTAGAAAAGACCCTTCGGAGACACCAGAGTTATCCCAAGATAGAGGTATGAAATTCGATGCTTTAACGAAATCGAGGGTTATTTCCGGTTTCCCGTCGTCGCCGGAACCTATGCCGACCTTGAGCACCTGGGCCCCGAGGGCGCCTTGATACTCGGTTGATCGCCGGAGGTTGTCCCAGAGAAGCTCCTTCTCGATCACGGATTTGACCAGGTCCCCGGCGTTGACATCGGGTTCTTCGGAGAGCACAAGCCCCGCCATCTCCGCGCAGGAAATTTTCCCCATGCCGAGCTGGAGCCTGGTTCTGCTTCGCTTCTTCCCGTCGGCGGTGACGAATTCCATCTTGATCCATGTAGGCTCATGCCTGTAAATAGCCCACCATTCGGTCAGGTGATTATCGACGGATGTCACCTCTACCGGCAGGGAAGTGAGGCCGAATATCTTTTTTAGGAAAGCAAGGATCCTCGTCCAAAGAGAGGCCTTTGTCTGATTCACTTCGCTCATGTTGACTCCTTATGCCGCCCTGGCCGGCAAGAACCTCACCAGCTGAGAAGCGTCTCTCTCAATCGCATACTCTGCCGCATCGAGGGAATCGATGTTTGTTGTTCCATCGTCGAGCCTCTTATCAGTTTTCTCGGGGTCCCATACCGCATTTTCAAAGGCGTCGATTGTGTGCTTACAGCTCCGCATGATATTGGCGCGGCCCTGAGAGAAAAGAACGTCATAAAGCCGGATGCGGTCGATCACTTCCCGCTTCATGGCATTTTCTACGCGAATGCCGGCGCCGGCATTGTTGAGGCTCTTTATGATCAATTGTTCTGCAGAATCTCCAAAAGCGCGGTCGAGCGGAAAGCGTTCGCGATTTCGCAACACAAAGGTTTTCCAGTTGGAGATCACTGATTCGACGGACTTATTCGCTGGATCATAGACTTCATCGACGGCAAGGGTGCAGAGCTCTCCCCTATGGTTCAGGTGCCAGCCCGTTGCGTTGAACGCCGTTGCAGACCTAGAGCCCCCGAAGTCCAAGCCAAAGGTAACCCTAAATATTCGCTCCCGTTCGTGACCGTGTTGCATGCCGGGCAACTCATCAAGAACATTCCCGGGCTCTCCAGGCTTATTGTGAATAAAGCTGGTATAAATTCCGCCCTCGGCTCGAACCCGTAGACCGAGGACGTAGCGTTTATAAAAAACACCTGAGAATTGGGAGGCGATTTCCGCTTTTCTCTCAGGGGTTAGGGAAGGGTTATCATCGAGGGTGAAGTGATACCAGTGGTATCCAGGAGTTTTCTCAGCCTGGTACTTGTCGATATAGTCGGTGTAAATCCAATGCGTAGGAGCCTCGGGGTTCAGAGTCCAGATATTCTGCCTATCGGTTGAGGCAAAAGACCGGGCGAAGGCTGTCTCGATGAAAGACTTAGCCTGGAGGTTTACTTCGTCAGCGTACCACCCACCAATTGAAAGACCGCGGATCTTTTTGAAACTCGCCTCGTTATCGGCTCCGCAGTAGAAAATGATCTTTTCGCCAAGGCGAAGGAATTTAGATCCGTCTTGATCGGTGCAGGGGATCGCTTTCCCCCCGGATATGGCGATAAGCCCGAACTCCCCCTGTATGCAGTTTCTCGAAATAGATCCAAGGGTACAGCCGGACATCAGGAAAGTTTTCTCCGGGGAGGAGATGACGTAGTAATACCATTTCACGAGGGAGGTTACGGTTTTCATGGACCGGACCGAGCCCTCGTAGACAGTCAAGAAGCCCTTAGCTCTGATCGTTTCTCGGGCCTTCTCGCCAATGGGGAGGATCCTCATGACTCACCACCCCCACCTAGAAGCTGCTCGAGCATCGAGCGATCGTCCTCGATTCCCTGGCGCTGGTCATTCTTTGATGCGTCTTTCACAAATGGCCGCCCGTCAATGCGATCCCCAATGTACTTGAGGGCGACAGTATCCCCGGAGAGGCCCAGCTGAAGTAGCTTTCGCGCAGCGGCTTCCTTGCCTGATATTTTCTTCCCGTTGTAGTCAACAACTTTTTCTTTAAGGACTTTATCCATGATCTCGGTGAAGCTTTGGCCTTTCTTCGGTCGGCCCTTCGGGTTGCCTGAAACACCCTTAACCCACCCAGGATTCGCCACAAGCTATAGCCCTCCAAAAGAGAAGACGGCTCTTCTGGTAGCTACGCTTGATGTATGATTTTCAACTGTTTTACTTTTCACAGGCCCTTGCGCCCCTCGTTAGCGCCGTTACGCAGATTCATTGATTGCAAATAAATATTTATTGTAAAATAATCTATGGTTGTTCTCCTGAATCATTCGGTTTCGATAGTTGCGAAACAAACCAAGAAATCTAATAGTCCTAAAGGCAGGAAATCATATAAAAAGGACTTTGTAAAGTACCTAAACCAGGAATTGTTATCCCGAAGGCATTTTTAACCGAGCTTTTACCCCTTTGAAGAACGCAGATTTAGCTTCAGGACTTGGTTCGTCAAAGGCTGATTGAGCTTGCTGAATTGGTTTTCGAACAGCTCGTTGCTCGACATGATCCCGGTTTAACCAGTCTAGAATTGCAGCAAAGTGGCTCCTGTATGTCTTGCCTGATTTTTCTAAATGAGCGCCGAGCCGATCGATGTAATCGGTGATAATGCTTTCACGATAGAGGCGGCACAGTTCTTTGTATTCGCTTTCAGACAGGACTACGTTTTTAAGAATTCCGTATCCTGACTTTTCTTGAAAAGGTTGAGGGGGAGAGGGTGTAGGCTCTTTATAACTTATACTCTCTCCCTCTCTCTTTATTATACTTTCATTTATTTTAATTTGTGGCATTTCCTCTTGAGTAATCTCGTCGCCCGCTTCATTTCCTCTAGAAGAAACCCCGCGCTCGCTATCCGGCGGCCGTGTTTTCTCTGTAGTTAACTCATTGGGAGATAAAAGGCATAGATTTTGATCAATAGATATTATCTTTCTGTGAGATGCTTTAGCTACAGCTACCCATTGTTTTTGAATGCCGTGTGAAGTCAGGGTTTTATATTTATCTAATACCCCATTATCAAAAATACCTCTTTCAATAGAAAACTTGATTATTTCCCGTAACTTTGATATTGGGATTTTATTAGTTGCCGAAAACAATAATTCTGTATCTTCGTCCCATTTTAAGGCATACCCTTCTCTATAAATGTCTTGGTATAGTGCAATGAGGCAACCAATACCCAGCAACCCATACTTTGCATGAACCAGCTTTGCTTTAGTATCCCACTCTGTAACTAACGGGAAATAACTCAAGCCCTTGCTTTGCGGTCTAGCCATTTGGTGACCTCTTTGCATTGCACGAACCGCATAAAAGCCGAAGATTGTCGGGGTGATTTATCTGAAATATGTTTTCTTTAGTCGCAAGATAAACCGGGACAATGTGGTCTATCTGAAGATTTTCTTTGCTTCCGCAGAATTGGCAGGAATAATTATCTCTTTCAAAGATGTACTTTCTAACTGCTGTGTTTTTAATATAAGCATTAGAGGCATTTCTAAAGTATATTTTCTGTTCCTCTTTACTTTTATTTTTTGCAATCCTAAAAGCAATTCTTTGGGGAGAGAACACTAGTCTATCCTTTTCTTGTTTGGCCATATATTCCTTCCCTTAAAACGGAATATCATCATCGAACATATCCCCGGCGGGAATTGTCTGTGGCTTTGGCGCGGTTTCGTCAAAAAATTTAGGTGGACTGTTCCCGATAATCTGCCTGAGAGTGGAAGGCTTTACTCCACCTGTTTCCTCTGGCTTGTCGCGGTGAAAATCCTGGATTCGCAGATCATTCACCAGCAGCTTGATCTTACTTCTGGGCTGGCCGTCTTGCTCCCAGCGGTCTTGCCGGAATTCCCCCTGGATGAGCAACTTCGTACCCTTTCCGATGTAGCGGCTTACTGATTCGGCTCCCTTCCCGAAATATTCACAGTCGAAGAAACTTGCCTGATCCTTCCACCCGTCACCGTCCTTTATGCTGTAATTTACAGCTAGAGAAAAGGCGAGCTTTGGAGTTCCGTTTATCGTATATTTTAACTCAGGGAGCTTGGTTGTTCGCCCCTCAATCATGGTGACATTAAAGTCTTTCATGGCTTCACCTCAAGCTGTTCCGCTTTTTCTTGCCAGCTAACTTCGCACATTTATGCCTCCTTGCTGATACCATTTATACAAGGTTCGCAGAGATATACCCCTTCTCCGTCTTCTTCATAATCGTCAACGAGCGTGAGGTATTTCCCGCATCGCCCACAGCGTCCAATAACGTCCATATCATCGATGGCTGTTACCCGGGCGCCTTCGGGCACCCTTGAGAAGGTGGTACATTTCCCGGTTGTGGTTTTTTCCCATTCAATTGTCATCGATGGCCTCGCTTATCTTTAGCCGTGCGGCCACCGGCTCAATATCCACGTGCGGCATCCGAACGAATGCCTTGAGCGCATCGGCCGAATCAAACGCAATCGCCCCGTAACCGCCGGGGAAGTACGCCTGGGCGACGAATATCCCGCCACCCTCTAAGGGCTGACCGAGGGTGATCTGATTCGCTCGGATCGTGTGGATTTGGAATAAAGCTCCTGCCGCTAAGGCAAGAGTAAAAAGCGCTATGCGCCATGTTCTGATTCTCTGCATAGGTATAATCCTCCTTACGCGGCCAGGGCATCCTTGAATGCCTGAATGCCGCGTATCAATTCGAATGGAGAAAGCCAGTATTCGATGAATTTGCCCGTAGGCTTGAGATAGAGAAGCATCGCTCCGTCGGGGTTCGTCCCGAGTACATAGGCGGCTATCTGGATAGGGTGCCAAGAGGCCTTTCCACCAGTCTTATAGTCAACAAGGATCCTTCGACCGCCTATCTCTGCCAGAAGATCATACTTGCCGGCGTAGCGATGCCCATTGAGGGTAAAATCGATCGTGGTTTCAGTCTGGATCGCATAGGCCCGAGATTTTTTCATCCACGCGGCGAATGCGTTGAGGTATTCGAGGGAGTCCAGGGGCCGGCCGATATCATCGGTCCTGATCCCTTTGGTAAAGCGTTCGCAAAGCTCATGGACGGCGCTGCCCCGTTCCCTGGCTTCCTCGGAGTACCATCGGTCATCGATATGCCCGGCCCTCTTGAGGATTTGCGTGACGGACTGGATAATGAGATCACCGTCGCGGTATTCGTGGAGGACCGGGTCGAAGGTCATCTAGGAAGCCCTTCTAGCGATGATGGTTTCGGATTTAATCTTAATGCCTGGGATAGAGACAGTGCCTTTAAACATGGCCGCGGCTTTGTTGAGTGTGGACATGCTAGGCTCCAGGTAGGCGAGGGGTTGCCGCCCCTCGGCCACCGACTTTACCAGCGCCATGAGATCGACAACCTCAGCGCTCCAGAGTTCCCGGTATGATTCTCCACCGGCTTTCACGGGTTCCGCGACGGTTACCTTTGGCACTACGGTAGGCATTTCCAGAACAGCCTCGGCAGCCTGGGAAAGGCCTTCTTTTTGAAGTATTTCCGCTGCAGCGAGCTGCTCCTCCTCGGCTTTCTTTCGGGCTTCTTCCTCTGCCTTCCTTCGTTCCTCCGCAGCCCTGGCCTGTTCTGCCCGATACCAGGCGATCTGCTTGGCGTCCACGATCTTCTTCGCTGCCTCGAAGGGGGCGTAGAGGCTCTTCTTCTGGTCGCAGGCGGCTTTATGGGCTTTGTGTGCGGCCTCGATTACCGGATCACAGTACAGGTCGATGGTTTTCATGGACTGCTTGATACGGCGTCCGAATTCATTGGCCAGGTTGTATGTCTCCTGATCTACGACCTCGAAGCTCTCAGCTTCAGCCTTGAGGGCGATAGCCTGGGTTTCGATTTCCTGCTTCTGTTTGTCGATTACGACGTCCATCCTTTTCTCCTTTCCCTACAGGGTTGCAATGGTGGCTTTCTCCAGGAGCGCCTGGAGCTTCTCGGGATCCTTTTCATCCTCGGCGTTGGCCTCGGCGATTTCCTTCTTCGCTGTAGCTGGAAGGGAGGGGTCGGCCATGAGTGCGGCCAGCTTCTCCCAGTACTGCTCGGCCGTGAGCAAAGATGGGTGCTCAAATTTCGAATTCTCGGGGTTCTTTGAAGCTGTTTTTTCTGCGGCAGGCTTGACCACATCCTCAGCGGCACGGGCGAGGCTGGTATCAAAGAAATCGCTCGCAACGGCCATATTGTCCTGAATTGCGTTGTAGATATTACCGAGCTGCACGACCTCCGCCGGCTGGGTGGCTTCGATCCTGTGCCCCAGGCGCCGCTCGATCATGGCCTTCGAGACACCGATAGACTCGAATTTCTTGACCATCTTCGGGATCACTTCTTCCAGATTCCCAACCTTAGCCACGAGGGTTTTCTCGCAGCGGTATACGGCCGCCTCTACAACATCACCTGGTATCAGGGAGAGAATGCAGGCACGCTCTCGCCTGGCTCCCTGGTTCGCGGTCATCTCGTAAATGTCCCTGTCATCGGTGAGGGTTTTCTTCCCTTGCTTCGTATCTCGGGTGTGTGGGACTTTAAACTCGCGCCTGGCCATTGTGTTGGTTTCCAGATCCCAGGCATACGCGAGCATCGAGCTTTCAGTCTCCGAGCGTTCGACTTCAACGATCCCGGACATCATGTTTCCCCAAGCTCGTTTGATTGCCTCAGCAAGTCTGATCGACGGGCCTGAAACGTTGGTTCCACCTCGGGGATAGCTATAGATGGCCTTCTCTGCCAGCTTGAGCCTGTCGCACTCCGTAAGGATCCTGTCTGTGGCTCTGACCGGGTCCCTCGGGAACTGGCGCGCCATAAAAACCTGTGCTTTGACCTCGGCCATCGCTCTGGTTTCTTCAACCTGGATCGCCGAAGAACTCCGCACAGCAACCTCGCGATCACCTTCATCAAATGGATTGTCGCTCATACTTTCCTCCACTATTGGTTTTCTAACCCCATACGGGGTCAGAATGGTTTGTTTGCAAGTCGCAGCCCCTCCTCCTCGCAGATTTCTTTAAAAAGCTGAATTGCTCTCCTGGCATTCATCGCGCTTGTCTCCGGGGATTCGTATTCACTTACGACATCGAGCTGTACCGATCCGCGATTGTTTTGAACGAAGGCCATCCGAGTTGTCCGCTTTGGGCTTCCTCCACTGCCGCTTTTGCCGCCTAGGCGCTCTCGTTTTGCTCTAGTCATACGAAGGCCCTCTTTTCAGACGGTGAAACCTTGACCTTCAGAACCGTTGACCTAGGGTTCATCATCCTGACGTATGCAAGGCCACGAATTTCAGCCTCGATCTTCGAGTTAGCCCGGAAGTCCGTATAAATCGCATGGCAATTGGTCCCGGCAAACGTGCAATCGATATCCCACCGTGTATACTTTTTTTCTTTGCTCATACCGCCACCTTCAAGCCGCAAAACCGCAGATGCTTGATGTAAGCGGCTATAGCAAGATCGGTGAGGTCGTTCCAGATATCCGGAGCAACGTTATCGATCCACTTCGAAACGTCGGTAGAATCAGAATCACCGTCTTCAGCAGAGGGGAACCTTACTGCCGAGATCGAGAGTTCACGATCAGCACCGACTAGATCAACGATGAGTTTCGTTCCATGCTGGATTACTTCTACGGTAGTTTTCACTTTGCCGACCCTTTACTTGTTGCTACCTGCGACTCAGGAATCCTGTATCTGTCCTTTGATCCGTTACCGCCTGAAAAGCATTTGATTTTCCCACACCTCGCCCACCGCGAAACCGTTCTTTCGCTGACCCGGAGCGCATAAGCAAACTCTTTGCGGGTAAGCATCTTTTCCATTAAAACCTCCTTTAATAAGTCCATATTGGTATATTAAAGGACATAATATGTCCTGTCAAGACATAAAAAGACATAGAAAGACTTTTGACATGACTATCCTTCTAGGTTATGATACAGACATGAAAGAGAAGAACGTCCGCTGGGAAGATGAAGACTGGGAAAGGATTGAGAAAGCGGCGAAACTAGAAGGACTTGATACCTCCAATTACATCCGCCGTTGTGTGATAACCACAACGCGGAAAGAACACCCCGAATTGTTCCCAAAAGAAATTTCATAATCACACCACCCGCTATTTTCACATTTCAATAGTGTTGTTCCGTATTTCTGTTCTCTTAGCTTGCTTCTTCGTCTGCTTCGATATCGAATCCGGGCACGGTGGCTTCCTCTGGCCCGGAGATTCTTAGTTGCGCAGAAGGAATTCCTGGTTCTCCAGCGGGGCCATCTTCGTCGAATGGAAGTTCTGATTCTTTTTCTTTTCTTGCGGCCTCTCTGCGCTCGATTTCATTTTTTATAGCATCGAAAAAAGACTCGTAGATTGTCATTCCGTAGTAGTGGCCCTGTGCTATATCGATGTCGCGCGTGCTGTGGCCCTTGGAGAATAGATCGTCCTTCAGACTTGAGGTTTTATCTGCAATCCTAGAAACAACCTTCCTCCAGGCTTCTGAATTCTCGATGAGGTTTTTTGCGTCTTCATGAAGCTCATCAATCGCCTCATCGGTATAGTCAGGAAGCACAATGTCGTTTTCCGAAGAGTCCTGGGCAACGTTAAGCCACCCCGGAGATACGACAAATTCCTCGGAAATGATGCGAACCAGCTCTTTGTAGCCCGCAATATGCCCTTGAAGAGACGCTACATTGCGACCGTTTTCTTCTACTTGGAGCTTCGCCAAGTCCACGAAGTTTTCGTGGAATGCTTTTGCAAGAATCGCGTCTACGGCGAAATTTCCGTCCATCCTCAAACCTCCTTCTTGGTTCCCTTGTAAATCTCTATAACCGCCCCTGGCCCTACTAATTCCGATTGATAGACCTTGCTCATGTGGACCTCTGCGAGTTGGGAGTCATCGCGCCATACAGCGCAGTCTGTCAGTGCGTCCATCGTTGATTTTAGAAGGTTGTCAATATCTGGTTTTGTAGTGACGTAGGTTTCTTTTTTGTGCGCTTTCGGCCGAGGCAAAACGAAGGCTATTTTTAACGCGATAACGCCCTCAATCTGACCGCCAGCCAAAGATACCTCGGTGGCTCTTTGGATTATTATTTCCTTCCAGCCCTGTGCCGTTCGTGGCGTATATACCCCGGCATGACGTCCGCGGATCGTCGCCTTTGGGCGGGGCTGTGGCTTCGGAATCCCAGAGACTGAAAGAACGGCGCATAGTTGCCAGCTCATGCCGCCCCCAGCTTCCGCCGCTCCCGGGTAGGCATTAACTCCCACCGCTTCCGGCGTTCTTCTGCGGGAATATCCATCCAGGCTTTGTAAGTTGAGAGATACCAGCCCTTCGGACTCTCCTGATCTGGTTTCTTCCCATAATTGGGAAGGCGCCAAGGTTCCCGATAAAAGGTTGTCCTGGAGACCCCCTGACGTTTGGCGATTTCTCCCACTGTGATGATGATTTCCCCGAGCAAGAGCCGGAGAGAGTTTTCCTGAGATACAAGCTTGGCGGCCAGCTCGTTGACCGCACCGGCAAGGTCAGCCCTGGCGTCAATCATGTGCCACCTCCGGACACTGGCAAAGTTTTGTGAAGAAAATCTTTAGTTGATAAAAGGCCTCCCCTGTGGCTACTCTTATTGTGCGACCAAAAATTTCACTACAAGGAAGGCAGCGGATGAAAGAAGAAGAAAAAAAGGCTCTAGATGAACGTAAACACGGCCTGGATCTCGCGTTCCAGGTGCTTTCAGCCCAACCTGGCGTGATAAAGCCAAGTGATGATGCATACCGGGTTGCAACGATGGTCGTCGAATTAGCCGAATTGCTTTTCGAATACGAGAAAACAGGCAAAATCCCGATGTTCAGCCCTCGCGTGGTTTCGGAACCTGACGCATGAAGATTATCGTGTGTCGGGTTTGGTAATAGGGCGTTTGGGTTTGATCTTCTCGCCCAATGTCGAGCACCTGATACCCTGCTGAATCCATCAGCGCGATGAGCTTTGCCATGTCTTCGTTCGATAGCATCTTTTTCTCCTTTTTCCCGCGATGGGGATAGCCTATTGATAGCCTCTTCAGTCATTTGAGGCCTCGCGTTCGGGGACGAGAACAAGCTTGTCACCGTCCCGATAGATAGCCATCTTTTGGTTTTCCTCGATCTTTGCGTCCTCGATGTACTCCTTGGGAATCGTAAGGTGGAAACCTCTGTATCCTTGCTTTCTGATTCTGTAACGCCGTATTAAAACCATTTATCTCTCCGTGAACATATATTATGTCTAAATAGAGATAATGTCAAATGTTTTTTATATGTACAAAGAAACATTTATATTTATAATCGATATATGACATTCTTTGATCGAGTAAAAGAGGAGGCTCGAAAATCCTCAACAACAATAGAGTTTGTTGTTGGTAAGGCAGGGCTAAAACTAGGTAGCTATAACACTCTTCGAAGAAACAATCGCCTGCCGAGGGCAGATGAGGCGATGATAATTGCAAAAGAACTCGGGACGTCCCTTGAATACCTTTTAACAGGAGAGAATGCCCCGATGAAGAGCCCCAACCTTTTAGCTAATGAGGGGGTTGTTCTTCGAGATGAAAGGGGGAGAGAAATCCCGCTAAACGGGAATTTAGCCTTGATACCCATTCTGCCCCAGAAGGTGGCGGCGGGCAAAGGCCAAGAACTTCTCGACGAAGTCCGGGAGGTCGGCCTACTTCCGTTTTTAAAGCGAATGTTGCGAGGGGCTACTCCATCTAAAGCTCGCGCCCTAGAGGTTAGGGGCGACTCAATGACCGGCATTCATATTTTTGATGGTGACATGGTTGTATTTGTCCCGGAAGATATTCGGGGAGATGGAATCTACGTCCTTAGGGTAGGAGATGAGCTTATTGTTAAGCGAGTCGAATTTGACCCAATTTCTCGGAAACTTCGCATTATGTCAGAAAATCCCCGGTATCCCGATAGAGTCGAGTCGGCCGACGGGCAAGCAGTGGAGGTTGTTGGAAAAGTTTACGGCTGGGTGCATTCGCATCCGTATTAAAAATCATAGGAAGGGGGAAAGTATGAAAAAGGTTTGCATAGTATTTTTTTTAATTTTCTCGATTACGTTTACAGCTCTCGCTGAAACACCGCGATGGGAATACTTTCTTTTAGTTGTTCCGGGTCCACTCCAGATGAGTCCTTTCCCTACTAATTATATGCCTTCTGTAACAAATAGGTTTTGGACTTTTCCGAAAATATCTACAGCACTGAACGATTTGGGATTTGATGGTTGGGAAGTGGTTTCTTCAGTGTTTGATCCATCAGGGAATTACATCGTCACGCTAAAGAAGAGAATTAGTAATTAAATAAAATATTTATTGGGGGTGCTATGAAACGTTATGGATTATTAATAGTTGGATTATTTTTTGTATCTTTTGTATCCGCAGTACCATTAACTGGATTTTGGGGCGTACCATGGGGTGCTTCAACATCAGAGATAGACACTATAATGGCGCAAAAGGGGTATCAACCAGCAGCTAAAGCCGCAAAGGGATGGATTTATGAAAACGTGTCTTTTGCGGGAAGGAACGGAGATGCTTTTTTTGTATTAAAAGATGCTAAGTTAGCTGGCGGTTCTTTTAGATTTTCTCCCAAAAAAAATATAGTGTACGATACTTTTAAATCATTGAAACAAGATCTAATTGATAAATATGGTACTCCAACCAGTGAACAAGAAGTATATTCATCTCCGTATCGAAAAGGCGATGGATACACCGAAACTGCAATAGCTTTGAATAAACTGAAACTGTCAGCTGCCTGGGAATTTGAAAATAACAACTTAATCTTGTTGAATGTAGAAAGCGACCAAGAGAATTATACAATTACAATATTTCTTAATTATTATACTGGTGTTGTAATGGAGGAAACAAAAAAATCAATAATGGATGACCTCTAATGGTAATGGAAGTGAGTCACCCCTTTACCGCTCCTTTGCGCTCTGGCAATAAGAAAAAACCCACAGAAACAATCAGATCCCACCAGCTAAAAATAACCATCGATAATCACCTCTACCAGCGTGGAAATAATGCTATGCAGAAGGGGTATTATGCAGGGAAGTATCCTACCTATTTCTGGGCATATATCCTGTGGCTTGGGCTTAATAAGTACACTCCAAAATTGGCGGACTCACTCGATCTTCCGGCTGTGGACAAACGGCCTATCGCCCTTAAAGTTAATGTTGAGGACGCGGTTTACAAGCGGGGCGTGGAGCTTCGAGCCAAGAGCCCCTTGGTAGGAATCTATAAGGGCCTTTTCTGGGTAGCAGTTTTAACGATAGGACTTGATCAGTACGAGAAGGAGATATTGCCGAGGGAGATTTAGAAAGGGTGTAACAATGAATAAGGAAAAATTATCAGCGCAAAACTATGCATGTTTAGATATCATTAATTAAAACAGATTCCGAATACATAGGGAGGTTGTTATGAAGAAGATAGTAGTTTTATCTTTACTGCTAATTTTCATATTTTCACTCTCTGCGCAGAACGATTTTTTTTCACTATGTATGTCGGGTACTTCTAGTCAGATATTGGAAGCAATAAAAAATGGAGCCAAACCTTTTAAAGTGGATGAAGAAGGAAGGACGTCCTTAATGTATGCTGCATATAGCAATCCTAATATTGATGTAATCAAAACACTATTAAATATAGGTTTGCCTATTCATGGTAAAGATATATATGGACGTGAAGCAATAATATATTCGATTTTAAACAATCCAAATACTGAAGTAACAAATGTTTTGATGAAATCTGGTTCAAATGTTTTTTTTAGGTCAGATTATGGTGAGAATGCATTAATGTTAGCAGCTTCATCAAATCAAAATCCAGATATGATAAAATTTCTTGTAGAGTGCGGAGTGAAACTCAGTGAAAGAAGCAGAATGAGTCAATCATCATTGATGTACGCTTCAGCAATGAATAATAATCCAGAAGTAATAAAATATTTAGTAAAAATTGGAGAAAATATAAACGAAAAAGATTCTAGTGGATTAACTCCTATCATGTATGCTGCTCAAAGCAATAAGAATATTGAAATTATAAATACGCTAATAAATCTTGGTGCAAAAGTTGATGTTATACAAGAAGAAAAAATCGGAGATACGGTGGTATCTATTGAGAATCCGATAACACTAGCAGTTAAGTATAATACACCTGAAGTTGCGGAATTGTTAATAAAACGAATTAGTTTTAATATTAATGAAAGGGTAAATGATTTAACACTTATTCATTGTGCAGCTGGTTATAATAGTGATGTTGGAATGACCAAGATGTTGCTAGAATTAGGCGCAAATCGCGGGAAGCAGACTTCTGATGGAATAACGGCATTTATGATTGCATCTGGAATGAATTCGAACGTAGCGGTCGTTAGCGAACTATTTAATGAATATGAGATAAATTTAAAAAGTGATGATGGAAAAACACCATTGATATATGCAGCAATGTACAACCAAAATGAAGAGATTGTAAAATATTTACTAAATAATAAGGCTGACATCAGAATTTATGATTCTAAAAACTTAAATGCATTGATGTATGCATCTATTAGCAACAAAAATGATAAAGTTATCAAGTTGTTAATTGAGTCTGGGGCGGATGTCTCTGAAAAATATAAAGGAAGCAAAAATAATGGAGTTTTTTGGCTAAAAGATTCAATGCTGGGAAGTATTGCATATCCTAAAGGTGTTGTACCAGGAGATACACCACTTTCTATGGCAGCTTATAGTAATACAGTACAAGTTGTTAGGTGTATTTTGTCTTACAACATAAATATTGATGAGTGCAATGAATCTGGTAAGACAGCATTAATGATGGCGGCAAGTAAAAATGAAGATCCTGCTGTAGTGAAGATATTATTAGATGCTGGGGCATCAATAACAAAAAAAGATAAATCTGGGAAGACGGCATATGATTATGCAAAAGACAATATAAATATGACTACTGAAGTGTTAAATAGATTAAAATAAAAGTAAATAATTGAATCAATTGGGAGGGTGATGTGAAAAAGCTTGGAGCTTTACTGATCTTGCTCTTCCTTGCTCTAGCCTTGGTATTCTCCCATTCTGGGGGACTCGATTCTAACGGCGGGCATTGGGACCGAAAGTCTGGAACCTATCATTACCACAGGTCTCCAGGTTATACACCAACAACTGTCGCACCAACTACGACAACGACAACACCGTCAAATACCCAGAAAAAGGAAATCATCGTCTACATCACAAAAACTGGATCGAAATACCATGTCGCAGGGTGTCAGTATTTAAGAACATCGATGATATCGATTAGCTTGGGAAGCGCATTAGTGCAAGGCTATGAACCATGTTCTGTATGTAAGCCGCCCCGCTAAGGAGAGCTTATTGAACGGACCCCAACTTCTTCTATCCTTGAAAATTTGGGATCCAGTAAAAACAAAAGGGCGACACTAAAAGGAGGGGAATATGGGAAAAACGAGCGGTCTAAAACCAGGGCAGCCGGCGCCATACTCAGGGCAGTATCAAACCATCGGCCCTAGAGGTGGCAAGGGAAATGAAGTGACTGGGGTTAAAGGGAAGCCACTCCCCCCTGGGCCAGGCCCTGGCTATACTTATAAGATTTCGAACAGAACCAAGAATAAGTCCGGAAAGGGCAACTAGAGCTCATAGCTACGAGTTAGAGTTGATCGTTGGGAAAATGAATCCTTGATGGAGTGATAGGTTACTGACCGATCCATACCATGGTGTTAGATCGTATTGAGTCGGCCGATGGGCAATCGGCGGCAGTTGTTGGCAAGGTGTATGGCTGGGTGCATGCACATCCGTATTGATGAATTGTGGATTTGAAAGAAATATTGAGTACTATATTGATACAAAACAAGAATTGACTCTTTGCAGATTAAGGGAAAATAGGTTATAAGAATAGTCAATGTCTTATTTGTGAAAAAATTTATGGAGTTACATTTGGGCGAGGCTAATTGCACTATTCCCACGTTTGTTGATTTATTTTCAGGTTGTGGTGGCTTAAGCCTCGGGTTGATTAATGCAGGCTGGCGAGGTGTTCTTGCAGTAGAACATGATAAGTATGCGTTTGATACATTCAAGACTAATTTATTATCTAACAATAAGCATGAGAATTCGTTTTGTTGGCCTGACTGGTTCCCAAAAGAGCCAATCTCAATAGACCACTTCCTTGATAGATATAAAGAGGAACTAATAAAATTAAAAGATACTGTTGATATGGTTGTTGGTGGTCCGCCTTGTCAAGGTTTTTCTACTGCAGGTAGAAGGAATCCTGAAGACCCAAGAAATCGTTTATTTAAAGTTTACATGCAAATTGTGAGTATTATTAATCCTAAAATTGTATTTTTAGAGAATGTAATTGGGATAACACTAGATTTTACTAAATTCGGGATTGATTCAAAAGTTAGCAACTATTCTGAGATGATAACTAAACAACTTAGTGAAAATTATGTTGTCTTCACAAGTATTATTGATGTATCGCGCTACGGAGTGCCACAGAAAAGAAATAGATTTTTTTTAGTTGCCATTAGAAAGGATGTCTATAAAAAAGACAATCCAAACCCGTTTTCACTACTTAAATCTAGTCGAATTAGTTTTCTTAAGTCGCATTCATTACCAATAACGAGAATAACTGCATCTCAAGCTATTTCTGATTTAGAGGTGACAAGAAATAGCAAACAACTTTGTATTGAATTTCCCAAATTTGAAGAAATTAAATATAGATATCCTAAAACAAAATATCAAAAATTTATGCATTCAGGGTGTAAGTCAAAAATGCATGATTTACGTCTTGCAATTCATACAGATATAGTGCAATTGCGTTTTTTAAATATTATAAAGTATTGTAATGAAAATAATTATTATAATAAATCTGTAAGCAAATATATATCAAAAGAATATGGTTTAAAAAAATTATCGTTACGAGTACTAAGTAAAAATTCACCGGCACCAACAATTACAAGTATGCCTGATGATCTTGTACATTATAAAGAACCAAGAATCTTGACAGTTCGCGAAAATGCCAGACTTCAAAGTTTCCCAGATTGGTTTTGTTTCAAGGGGAAATATACCACCGGTGGTAAGCTTCGAGCAACTGAAGTACCACGATACACTCAAGTTGCAAATGCAGTTCCTCCATTATTTGCGGAAGCAGTTGGGAAGGTATTGAAAACATTGGATTTAGGTTAATCCATTTTTTGATTTGCATTCCTCAAATGATGTTTGTTTTTGAATAATACTTTTTCTTAATGCTTTCATTTCATCAAAATTTACTTCAATATTTTTTGAAGTAAAAAACTTTTTACTAAAACCATTCCCTTTTTCACAGCGGAGATGTGCTAGGTCATTTCTTTTTGGAAGTATGTCCTTTTCATAAGACTCTAACTCTTCAATCAATTTTTTTTCTGAAGGAATAAGCTTTTTAAATATTTTTCTAAGAGCAATTGATCGATTCATTGGAGTTAAAATATTATAGTTTTCTATTATATAATTGAAATCATTGCTTGATTCGATTGATTCAAAATCATTTGTGAATCGATATTTTACTCCTTTTTCTTTAAAGATTTCGTTTTTAATAATTTTAACAATATCCTGTTTTTTACTATCATCACTAATTTCGTGAAGTCTCTTAATAAAGTGATTAACAGAGAACTCAAGATCACTAGTTGCGCCAAGTACTATGCCCCGTAAATGATCTATATCTAAATATTTTTTTGTTATAGAATTAAACACATCTTCAACTGTTAATAAAAGATTTTGTCTATCTGAAAAATAGATACCTTCTAATATTAATCCATCTCTAATTTTTTGCTTTGGGTTATTACCTGAGTAAAAGATAATATCTTTGTATTTTATTTTCTCTCTTATTTTTACTATCCCTTCGTCGCCTTTGGCAAATGTCCCGAGGTCGTAATCAACAAGAATTAAATCAACATTATCACTATAAACAGATTCATCTAATATTAATAATGTTGATTCTATATTTTGTACTAAACGGTAATTTAAAATAAAACCCTCATCAGCAAAAATGCCCTTTAACCGTTCTATAATTGGTATTACATTATCAGGTTGATCATCTATCCAAATTATATTAAAAAATAATCTCACTTTTTAATCCTTATTAAAAAACTTGCTCCCTTAGAATTACTATTTGTTAGAGCTTCAATTGTGCCATTTAAATCCTTAATAATATTTTGTATATAATATAATCCAAGTCCCGAGCCATTTGTTAAAGAAAATCCTTTTTCAAATATTCTATTTAAATTTGTAATTTTATTCGAAAAACCTATACCGTTATCAGAAACGTTAATATCCAAAATATTGTTAGTGATTGTAAAAGAAATATTTAGAATCGAAGATTTTGCCTTAATAGCATTGGTTACAAGGTTATCTATAATAATAGATACTTCAATTGGTTTAAATTTTAAATGAAAAGAAAGATTATTTGTGATTACATTAATACTTATTCTTGAACCAAAACTTTCACTCACAATTTCATTGATATATTGCTTGATATAATTAATTATATCTTCAGAAATATAATCAGACTCTAATCTGAAATTTGCCTTAGTTGCAAACTTGGATATATTCATAATTTTTTTATTTAATAGCATTAATTTTTCTAATAAAGCAGTAGTGCTTGAATTTAATAGATTTTTATTCTTTCTATTATTACTAAAACTTAATTCAATACTTTGTTCAATATTAACAGTATACATCAAAATTTGATGATGTAAATTTATGATAACATCTTTATCTAATGTAGATAAAGATGTTAAGAAAAGATTTCTTTTCTTTTCTTCTTCAATTTGATCTTGAACTATTTTTACTTTTTCCTCACTAATTTTCAACTTTTTTTCAGTCTTTAATCTTTCTTGATATTCTTTTAATGAACTAATATTTGCTTGATTTCTTTCTCGTATTAATTTCCGAAAGTGAAGTTCAGCATTATCTAGTTGTTTAAGAAGATCAGCATTATTAGTTTTTTCCGCCACTTTTCTAATATTTTGTAATGATAATTCATAATTTGAATTTTTTTCGTTAACTAATGAAACTAGATTTTTACTATAATCTATTAACTCTATATTTTTATTCGAAATTAGTTTTGCCAAAACATTAGATACACGTTTTTTCCCTTCATCATTTAAAAGATTTGATATATCAGTAAAATATTTGTCATCAGGTAAAGAAAATGTTACCGGAACGATATAATTTTCTAAGCGCTTAAAGCACGTATTGATAAAAAACAATTTTAATTGTTTTGTATGTTCATTTTCTAATAAACCTGAATTTCTACTAGAGCTCTCAATAAATAAATTTTCCTTACTAAATATGTCAACTCGCCCAAGTACGTCTCTTGTGCCTAGAAATCTATTATACCCCTGTTGTTTCCTTCTGTTAATACCCCACCAATCATCGTCCTTATTACCGACTGGGAAAATACGAATATCGTTTTTAAATAGAAGAACAGATCCGAATTTAACTAGATCTGTACCAACCTTTTTTGAAAAAAGTAGTTTTGCAGATTTGTTAAGAAAATACAATTGGCAAGATATTGCGGAACTAGATAATAATGTATATTCATTTTTTTCTTTAATATGATATACTAATTCTCCTCGATCTGTAAAAATAGTTTCGATAGTTTTTCCATTATTAATAATTGATACTGATAAGGAGGTGGTTTTTTCCTTTAATAAAGAAAAAAAAGAATTTCCTACAAGACCATTTACAATTAGTGATGAAGGGCACTCTTCATTCTTTTTTGATGCTTTATCTATTTCAATATTATCATTTTCAAGTTCCGTATCAGCATGAAGTTCAATTTTAAATTTCTCAGCAGATTCGCCAAATGGATTAATCAATTTTGCTAAGCTTGATTTTAAATTTAGCATCATTTCTCTATTCCAAATACGTTTTAAATTTTTAATAATTAACACTGTTCCATGTTTCATCGAGGTATTTTTGAGGGGACTTATATCAAAATTAGGTTGAGTGCTATAACGTACTTTTATGTTTTCAAAAGTCGCTTTAGAATTAATGTCAAAATTATTCCAATCTATATAAACCTGATGAATATCTTTACTTAGATCTTTTATAGCACGAGTTTGTAGAATTAAAGAGTGTCCTAATCTATCTGCAGAAAAACGTCCGATACCCTTACTTCCTGCAAATGATTTTATATTTGATATCGAGCTTTTATTATCTTGAATTCTCTCATTATTTTTTTTATCTGAATATGCAACAAATAGCCATTTATTTATAATATCATCATAAGACATTCCTATTCCATTGTCCATCAGAATAATCTTCTCAGGATAGAAAAATATATCTACTTTAGTAGAGTTTGCGTCATAAGAGTTTTTTACTAATTCGAATATTGCAACTTCATCTTCAGTAATTAAATCACTTCCAATTACTGTTTTTAACCCTGAGCTTACTTTAAAACCAAGGTCCTTAATCATGATATAACCTCAAAAAGCTAAGAAAAATATTCATATTTCGATCTGCTTCCATTTGCTATATAGCAATAGTTGAATATAAAAAACAATATTCCATAATATAGGACTAAGAAAATAACCTCTAAAAATGAATTGTAGCATAATAAATTAAACATCGGCATAAAAAGTTTTTAAGATACAAATATTTGGTATATAGAAAGGAAGCCCAATTTAAATCTAATAGATAAAAAATATCTAATATAAAAAAATATAGTTAAACAACTCCAGAGCTTATTAAATAATTCATGTTAATTCGATAATTGCATTATGCGCTTCTCGAGAGATGAAGTCGATCATATAGTTCAATTATGTCTTCAGATCTATGACCTATTACCTCCTGGAGAGTCTGTTCAGCAAAGTTTGTTTAATAATCGTGACATCAATTATTGGCAAAAATACTTGTCTATTAAATATTTATCCTCTCTCTTTATCTAGCTTGACTTTCGCTGCTAATCCTTTCTTATATAAGGCTTCCTCATCAGTATGGTCATACCCATCAATGTGATGGTAATCTCCAGCTAAAAGCTTGATATCATCAAGACTTAGCACTTCCTGTCCATAGGTGATAAAACTATGTCGCAGCCAATACGGGGTCCAGCCGCGGTCGCCATACCCATTGCGCTCCAAGGCAAGCTTGAAGGCTTTAAGCACGGCTTCATTGGAAACTGGCTTTTTCGTTGTACCGTTTCTAGAATAAGTAAAGATCCAATCGGTAACCTGATGGTAAAGCGTCTCCTGCTTCCATCTTTTTAGGACTTCTATGGTGGTTTTCGTCGGCCAGCCTGGTTTCATCTTTGCGTTCTTGGTCCCTTTGACCTTGGCCGAAGTACCGGTCTCGATGGCCTTCATAAGGGGTATGAACTCCCGATCCAGATCAATATCCCCCCATTTAAGGGCCCGTGGCTCTCCGTTACGGGCGCCGGTGTCATTCATGATCGAGAAGAAAGCTGCCCACATAGTCGAACCCCAGAAGGCGATAAGGGCCTCCACATCCTCCGGGAACATCCTTGCTCGATCTTCCCGAGGGATTGCCCCGCGAGGATTTTCTGGGTTGTCGTTGTACTTAGTGATACTCTCGACGGGGTTGGACGAAACGATTCCCTGAGAGATCCACCACTTGTACATCATGGAGATGATATAAAGGCACCTATTTTTAGTAGCCCGAGCGAGGGGGCGGCCATCCCTCGTGGTGGCCTCATTGATAACAGCCTTTATCTCTTTCCCGAGGAGGGTAGCGGCATTCTTCTCCCCGAGAGCCGGGAGGATGTGTTGAGCAAGCATCCGGTGATAGACCTTATACATCTGGTCAATCCGCTTAACTCCAGACGACTCCTGGTCTGTCCTCCAGGGACTCCCCGGCTTGAAAAAGTTTTCTCCCAGGGCTCTGAAGGAAAGAGTTTCCTTCTGCCTTTCGGCGAACAGCATCTCCTTGTTCTTCTTCGCCCACTGTTTGGCCACCTCGGAGTCGATGAATCTTGTATTGAAGTACCATTCGGGGTGTTCGGCAAAGATGACTCGGTATCGATCAGTTCCAGAAATCAGCTGTGCCCTGATAACTTCTTTCGGCCTACCCATACCACTACATATAGTATGATTTAGTGATTTTGTCACGTGTTTTGTAACTGAATAAAAAAGCGCATTGTAATTGCTTATATTACAATGCGCTATAAATTACTCCATGCCGGCAGTGGGACTTGAACCCACACGCCCTCGCGAGCAGCAGATTTTGAGTCTACCGTGTATGCCATTTCACCATGCCGGCGATTCCTGATTCTTGTACTATATCCGTTAAGCCTCGTCAATATAGCTTGTTTTAGTTTCTCGGGTCCGCGGGACCTCCGGGCGAGATTTTGCTTGCGATCAGGCTTCTCAATAGGTACAATTACGATAAACAATCAATTTCCGTTGCTGGGACCATGGAGGAGCCGGTGCCTGAATCCATACTGTTATGGGGCCTCGAGGTGGTAAGGGGGGTCCAGAAAGCCTTGGGTCCCGGAATGCTCGGAGTGATGGAGATCGTCACCTTTTTCGGCTCCGAGGGCTTTGTTCTGGCCATGCTGCCTTTGATTTACTGGTGCGTGAACAGGGAGGCGGGGGCTCGAATAGGGATCGCCGTTCTTTTTTCGGCCTTTCTCAACCTGTGGGCCAAGGAACTCTTTCGTCAGCCCCGTCCGTACGACCTTGATCCCTCCCTCGGCCTGGCCAGGGAAACGAGTTTCGGCCTGCCTTCGGGCCATTCCCAAACGAGTCTCGTGTTTTGGGGCGCGATGCTCTTGATACTGCCTAAGTTGCCCGGGCTTCTGGCCTTCGTTCTCGTCCCGCTTCTCGTGGCTCTTTCCCGCCTCTTTCTGGGCGTTCATTTTCCCACGGATATTTTGGGAGGCTGGGCGCTGGGCGCGCTGGTGTTGGGCATCTACTTCGGCCTGGGGGCTAAGATAGAGGGGATGCTTCACCGCTGGGACCTGAGGGCGCGGCTCATTCTCATTTCCGCCCTTACCCTTGGCATGAACTTCCTCATGCCCAAGGACACCAGGATGGCCGGGGCCTTCTTCGGCAGCGCGGTGGGCTTTACCTTGGTGAGCCGCTTTTTGCGTTTTTCAGCCAAGGGCTCCTTGGCTAAAAAGCTGCTGCGCTATCTGTTGGGCCTGGCGAGCCTGCTGGTGGTCTACATACTGCCCAAGGCGCTGATCAAGGATCCGACGCTTTCCCAGCAAGCCCTTGTGCGCTTTTCCCGGTACGGAATCGCGGGACTCTGGGCCGCTTTCGGCGCTCCCTGGTGTTTTTTCAAGCTGGGTTTGGTGGAGTTGGAACCACCCCGAAGGTTGGCGGACGAAACTATCGCGTCAAGCTGAGGCGACCGGGCGCGGTAAGACTCAGGCTAAAAATTCCCTTCGGCCAATTTGTAGTTCTTGTTTGTGAGGCTGAAGATCGATTCGGCGCCCGGACTCAGGTAGACATTTCGCCTGTCGTC
>Ga0334889_1000952_pt1 | contig 41337 bp, 32 predicted proteins | sample GraSluR1_MG_2_FD_207222 | JGI IMG/M metagenome (GOLD analysis project Ga0334889, IMG submission 207222) | Sludge microbial communities from methane-producing bioreactor in Wageningen University, Netherlands - Granular Sludge_8_08-R1 | ecosystem: Engineered > Bioreactor > Anaerobic > Unclassified...
GCGTAAGCAATGAGGTAACGAGTATTACCATAAGTCCAAATTTGGCGGACAGCAAGGCTACAGTAAAAGTGAACGGCACATCGGTTACGAGTGGAAGCAGTTCATCGGATATCAGCCTGAATGCAGGAGAGAATACCATTAACGTAGTAGTTACTGCCCGAGGACGGGGTAAATTATAAAACTTATACTATAACAGTTAACAGGGCCGGGGCCTCGCAACCACCCTTGAGCAGCATTAACAACCTTAGCAGTATAAATTTATCCTATGCAGAAAGTAATTATGTAAATGATGAACTTGTTATTACACCTATTGCTACTGTTGGGCTGGATTCCATTGCTGATACTATGCAGGCCGGGGTACCGCAAAATGCTGATTCTGTTGCGATTTTCGCCTATCCCCGGGACAGTGCTAAAGCCTCGGTGGATATCCGCTGGACGAATGATAATGAAATATGGCATACAGCAGTCTGGTCCTGGTCCGGGGGGCAGGAAAATATAGATGAAAGCGGAGAGGAGCCGGCCTGTGTACTGCTTTCAGAATCACAGACAGCTACCATAGAGATAAAAGTTACCGCAGAAAACGGAGCCCAAAAAGTATATACACTGGATATTTCTCCCGCAAACAACTCCCTGACTATAACAGGTCCTGGAGGAGGAGAACCGCTCTCCGATATTGATATTCCATCTATGCCTTCAAATACGACATATGATATGGATGTCAAGGACCAGGGTGGAAATCTTCTAACAGCAGGAGTGACCTGGAGTATATTGGAACAGGCAAGCCTGGGCAACAGCGTAAGTATCGACAGCCAGACCGGGCTGCTGACTATATATCCGGATGCCCAGCCGGGAATTATTACCGTACGGGTTGAGTTCAGTACTGACAGCAATATATATGATGAAGTCCAGCTTCAGCTTACTACATCCAGCATTTCTTCCTGGCAGCTGCTAGGTGATTTTGGTTATTCCGGTCCTTTGCTGAGTGAATCAGATATCGGCCTGGCAGTCAATGGGAATGGACAGGTTTTCACGGCCTATACCAGCAGTGACCAGGAGGTTAAGCTGGGTATTTACGGAGGTAGCGGGTGGACTGTAAGCGAACCTGATCCTGATTGTCTGAACCCCGGCAAAGGACCGCTGGACCTGGCTCTGTATGATAACGATCCTCTGCTGGCCTGGTGGGATGGAAGTATTCCAGGAGATTACACGGTGGTGAAACAAGGGTGGAACTGGGACATATACATGGCAGAGGATTTAGGTGATATAAACACTCTCTCCCTGGCTGTAATGGGTGATACCCGCCTGCTCGCCTATGAAGATGACTCCGCTAATGTTGATGTGATGGCCTATACTTACACCGGTTCTTCATGGGATTGGGTCAGCCTTCTACCTGGTGAAACACAACTGTCTGGTACCGACCCGCAAGTGCTGGCAGGGGATTACTGCGGACAGCAGATTCCCTATCTTGCTGTGCAGGTTTCGACTCCTGGCGGAGATATACTGCCGCCCGCTGCTGGCGTTCTGGTATTAAGGGGCATAGATAATGACGGTAGCTGGCTATGGTTGCCGGTCATGATTTCTGAGGGTTCTTCCAGTGACTTATCTCTGGACACGGCAAATGGCAATATCTATCTGGCTGTTAAAGATACAGACGGAATGTCGTGGGTATATAATTGTAAACAGCTTATTACCGAGGGCTATTCCTGGCTTGAATTCTTTGATTTTCAAGGTGGCGAACCCAATTGGATAGAGCAGGGCAACGGACCTGTTGTGTCTTTATTTTCCAGTATGGATGAATGGCCTGTACCCCAAACAGCTGAAAGCCTTGCTCTTAAAGTGGCGGATAACGGTACTCCGTATCTGGCTTTCAAGAATTCAGATGGCATGCCTGAGGTTATGAAGATGGCATATAATGGCAGCAGCTATTACTGGCTATCTCTGGCTTGTCCCCAGATGCCGGAGACAGCAACTTATATTGATAATCTCCAGCTCTATGTACAGGGAGATACCGTATATCTGGCCTATAAATACCGGGATCAGTACGAGGTTGAAAAAATGGCTGTAATGAGCTATGACGATCCCCTGGCAGGGGTGGACTTCTATTTCGATCTGGAGAATTCAGGTTACTGGGAACTCAGCGGTCTGCAGGATGATATGTACTGCAGTTTTGATCTTGGAGCGACTGAAATTCCCTTTACGGGAGAAACAGTTACCGGAAATATTAATAATTCAGGTGATTTGCTGGCTGCGGCTGAGGGAATAATGGTCTGGACAGCCGGACATAAAGGAGAAGCCCTCTTCATTGAAGTCCCGCAGCCTGATGCACCTTGCACATATACTATTAATTATGAGGATGAAACCACTGAACAACCCATACCTCATTATATAGAATATGCTGATGACGAGTCATTTGTAGATTGTTTGTATGGGAGTGGTGGTGCTATTCCTCTGGACCTGGGAGCAAGCGGCCTGGATATTATACCGGCTGCGGAAAATCCTTCGGCATACCTCTATTTTCGCCATAAAGGCTGGGGAAAACACCGCCCCGGAGCTGTCGAAATCCTGACTATCCCTGCTCGTTCAGCCACACCGGTGGCCTGGGTAGATGCCAGTGAGGACATCATCAACGGTCTGGATCAAAACACTGCTTATGAATTTGATTGGGATGGCAATGGTGCGATTGATTTTAGTTTTAATACAACGACAGGCTCTTCCATCGGTATCTTGCCGGAAACCCATGGACAGAGCTGGGAGCTTGACGATAGCTTCCAAATACGCAAAGCGGCTGTTGAATACAGCAGTTTTGCCTCAGCCTGGCAGACTGTGGCGGTAGCTGCCTATAGTCAGTCTCTGCCATCTCCTGAGGTTAATGACCTGGGTTTCAGATACTTCAATGTTGGACTGGAGGTAAGCAATAGTGAACTTCCAGCCTATGATACTCTGGAGATTTTCATCAAAGCTACGGACCCCGGGGAAACTACGCCGGGTGACAATGAGGCTAAATATACCCTGGATTTAAGCATTGCCAACAACCGCGGTATAGGCTGGCATGATCTTGGCTCTAGTCCCGGAATAAATTGTAATAATTTCATGTGGTATCGCTATATAAATGGCTCGGCTAAATCAGCCTGGGTTTCGGATGGCCATCCTCTGGGATTTAAACCGGTACAGGAGGATGAAGACCATGATTATGGTTTTACGGCACCAGGTATAGTTACAGTGATAATCAAAAATACAAATGGTACTTTGGACGGCATGGATTTATTGATTTATAGAGACGGAGAATACTATTTACTTGGCGAGATTAATCAACTCAACCAGGAATTTACGGTATCAATCCCCGGTGGAAATTTAACAACATCTGATAAAGTAGTGATAAGAAACAGCAATGGGAATTACTCCTATCATTCTGATCCAATCATTATTCCGGAATAGTAAGAATAATAGAGAGCGAGGTCAGGCCCCTGACTTATCTACATATTCGCAAATAGTAAAGGGATGATTTTTGACCGCTTGGGGTCGAAATCATCCTTTTTTCGCAATTTCCTTTCTCTCATCCCCTCACTGCTATTGCCACAGCCTGGGCGAAAAGGAAGCATTGAAAGAGAAAATTGAACTAGAATATTTGTAAATTGCTGGATAATTGTTAATGTGTTAAAATAAGCTTGAAGTAGCAGGCAGGGGTGAAATTTATTGAACCCAAAGAAATTGATGAAAAAACTAATGGATAATAAGAAAAACATCAGTTTCAATGAAATGACTTTTTTGTTGGAGAGCTATGGCTTTTGTCTTAGCCGTATTTCAGGAAGCCATCATATCTTTGTTAATTCCAATATACGAGAATTAGTAAATATTCAAAATGTTAACGGTCAGGTCAAACCATATCAGATAAAGCAGTTTTTACGATTAGTTGAAAAGTATAATATGCAGATGGGGGAGGATAAGTAATGGCTGACTATCATATAAATATTTTTTATAGCGAGGCAGATGAAGGATATATTGCAGATATTCCGGATTTGAACGGGTGTTCAGCCTTTGGGAAAACTCCTGCTATTGCTCTGGAGGAAGTTCAAAAGGCAAAAGATTTATGGATTATTGCAGCCCGTGAAGCCAATATCCCGGTTCCTGTTCCCCGATACAAACCCTTAATTTACCAGATATAAGATATAATGAGGTAAGGCCACTAATCTATATGAAACCGTAAAGTTTCATATAGAATCCTGATAGAATTAGCATATAATAATAGCAGAATAATACAATCGGAGGATTCGATTATGCAGATAAAATCTTCAACAGCTCTGCGAAATGACTATGAAATGATTTCTAATTTGGCTCACCAGACTGCCGAGCCGATTTATATTACAAAAAATGGTGAAGGTGATCTGGTGGTTATGAGCATTGATGCATTCGAGCAGCGAGAAAAAATGCTGGAACATCGTGCAAAGGTTTTGGAGGCTGAATTTTCACGGCTTTCCGGAGAGCCGACCTCTACCGTGGAAGAGGTACGAAAGCGTTTAAAGGAGAAGTATTCTCATGCGTGAGACCAAGGTGAAATTTTAGGGATTATTTAGACCGCCGGCGGTCTAAATAATCCCTTTTTTTTATTTGAAGCCTTTGTCTTCGGATTTTTCGAAGTGCAGGTCCATATCGGTGAAGGAGTAGACCTTGATAGGCTGGGTAAAGCCTTTTACCAGTTCTTCGCCGACATAGCGCAGGGAATCTTTGACCTCTCCCTCGGGGAGCAAATTATAGGAGCGTTCGGAAACGAGAACCAGGGTTTCAAAGAGTTTGGTCAGGGCTTCTACACGAGAGGCCAGGTTGGCGTCCTCGCCAATCAGGGTGTAGTCCATACGCTCCGGGCTGCCTACATTGCCTACCACTACCGGACCGGTGTTGATGCCTACCGCTACTAAAAGGGGTACGGCTCCCTGTTCTGCCCACTTATTGTTGAGTTCCACTACTTTTTGCTGAATTTCTCGGGCTACTTTAACTGCTCTTTCCACATGGTCTTCATAATAAAGGGGAGCGCCGAAAAAGGCCATGAGACCGTCCCCCAGGTATTTATCCAGGGTTCCGCCGTGGCTCTGAATGGAATCAGTCATGGCGGTCAGGTATTCGTTTAAACGGGTGATGACATCTACCGGGTCTTTATTTTCACTGAAAGCGGTAAAACCACGGATATCAGCAAACATAATGGTGACTACCTGCTTTTTGCCTCCCAGCATTACTTCATCCGGGTTTTCCATCAGTTCATCAACCACATCAGCGGAGACATAACGAGAAAAAGTGGCTCTGGTTTTTCTCTTTTCCATTTCTGCTATTATGAAGTCCCAGGCCGTAACCCCGGTATAAGTAAATAAAATTGCTGCGATAGGAGCGGCGACATTCAGCCACCAGTGTTCAGTCCACAGGTAATATACTGCAGCCAGAGTAAGAGCCAGGATAAGGACTGCTCCCAGAGCGCCACGGGCCGGACTGCGCCCGGCAACTGCCAGGGCCGTCAGGAGTACTACAATGAAAAGAAAGAGAAAATTAAGCCAGGGGTTGACCTGACGGAACCAGCTGTCGGTTAAAATAGTTTTTATCAGGGATGCGTGAATTTCCACTCCCGGTGTTTTCAGAGCGCCGGTCTTAACCATATTGGTAGTGGTATAGGGGGTAGGGTACACATCGTGGTCTTCTGCTGTGGCTGCACCTACCAGGATAATTTTGTCCTTGAAGTAAGCGGGTTCAAATTTCCCTTCATATATGTCGGCATAGGAAACAGTCTCAAATGCAGCCCGGGGACCCCAAAAATTTAACAGGGCCTGGTTTTGATAATCAATAGGTATTTGCCTTTCGCCAAGCTTCAAAAGACTGGGTGAAAGGTCGATGTCATAGGGACTCAGATTTTCTGACACCATATAAGTTGCCAGCCCCAGGGAGGGAAAAGGTATTTCAAATGTATTTACATCTACCAGAGAGGAGCGCCGTACTACCTGGTCAGGATCGGTAGGGGTATTCACAAATCCCAGGCCGGCAGCGCCCTGCATAAGGGTGGGAATAGGGGGCTCAAAAACCTGCAGCTTTTCCCCGAATTCGTCTTCCTCAAAGTAAAACTTGCTGGCCAGCACTACCCGGCCGTGTTCTGCAATAGCACGGGCAAATGCCTGGTCTTCGACGGGGTCTTGTTCAGCGGAAAAGGTCAGGTCAAAGGCGACGACATGAGCCTCATTCAATTTTTCCAGAAATTCTGCATGAACGCTTCGCGGCCAGGCCAGGGGACCTATTCTCTGAATGGAGGGGTCGTCTATGGCTACCACGATTATCTCTTCGCCAGGACTCTTTTCTCCCGCCAGGCGGAACCAGGAATCATACAGGGTCATCTCCAGCCGGGAAAAAACACCCAGCATGACCATGCCCTGAATCAGGAGAAACAGCAGCAGAGGCACAGAAAAACGATTATTAATGATACGCTTTAAGAAGCCCCAATTTTTTTCCTTGCCTTCCTCCGGTAAATCTGCATGAGGGTTCATTTCTTCACTCCTTTTTTTCCAAGCATATGCAAAGAATTTCGATAAATTTCAAAGAATTCCTCTATTGGCAGATAAAATCCTGCAAACAACCATATTACTACTTCGCAGTAGCCAGAGACTGCGACGTAGGGGGAATAGACGCTGGTTCGCTTCGCTCACACGCAGATTTAAGCGATTAACGCTGATTATTTTTTTGATTATCAGTTGGACAGGGGGACAGTTGGACAAATAACTATATTACTACTTTGCATTGGACAGGAACTGTGACGCAAGGGGAATTTCTGACACGGGCTCGCTCCGCTCGCACACAGATCCTGCGGACGCAGATAAACACAGATTCTTTTTACAATTTTAGGTTTGGTGAATACCAGAATTTCAGTTGATAGTTAACAAATTTTATGTTGTAGGGGCACCCCTTGCGGGTGCCCTGGTCTGTTTCACCTTCAAATTTTATATACCAGGCAACCCCTGGGCACCCGCAAGGGGCGCCCCTACATATATAGAATCAGTGTCATGTAACAACAACCCCGTCAGATTGTCAACCCTACAAGATATATGCAGTCACCGTATCTATTGCCTTTATCCCCTGCGCTAAGCTAATCCTCACTATGGACACAAGCTTTTAAATTAATAGAAAAAAAGCATTTTATTAACCATCAGTTCAGATTGTAGAACTCCAATAAATAAAAACAATAAATAAAAAATCAGTGTAAATCTGTTAAATCCGTGTGCGAGCGTAGCGAGCCTGTGTCAAAAAAAAATTTCCCTGTTGTGCAGTCTCTGGCTTATGTGTCGTGATTGGATGAAGGAGGGAAAAGCTGTCAATGCGTCGAATTTATCTGGCGTATGTTAATGCTAATATTAAGAATTTAAGGTGGTTTATTTGAGTACTTTGCTTAGTGAAAAGAGCGGAGCGGCAGGTGTCAGAAGGGGAGGTGTCCTGCGCTTGCTGTTCCTTGCCGGCTTATATTTGACCATATTAATATCACCGTTTTTGCGGGGGCTTTATTTCCAGGAAGATATATTGCCTGTACTGTTGCTGATAGGGATATCTTTTGCGTTTTGTATGAGCGAAGGATTTTTGCGCCGGGAAATCAGAGAATTCGGACAGCCGCTGGATCTGGCTTTGCTGGCTCTTTTTTTGGCTTATTTGCTGTCTTTAATCAATGCCGTACATATTCGGGATGCTATCCTGGAAACGCTGAAAGTCCTGGCTTATTTCATGGTCTATATTATGGCCAGCCGGGCTGTAAGAGACGATAAGGAAATGAACCTGTTTTTGCTGATAGCCTACATCTCCGGTATAGGACTGGCCTGCGTGGGGCTGGGAGCGGCAAGCGGGCTTATTGATATAGCCGGGGCATATGAAGACGGGCATATCAGGTCAGCTATGCAGTACCATAACAGCCTGGGAATATATCTGGCAGCCCTTAATGTAGTGGGGCTGGCTCTGGGTATGCGAGCGAAGAACTACCTGGCTGAAATTGCTTATTTAAGTGGTAATTTTATCCTGGCAATAGTAATTTTGGGTACTTTGTCCAGGGGAACCTGGTTATTGTATTTCCCGGCTATGTTAGGGTTTTTACTCTTGATTCCCCGTAAAGATATACACCGGGCATTATGTAGCCTGTTGATTTTCCTGGGCTCTGCTATACTCACTGCCCGTTTCTTTTTTAACCGCCTGCAACTACAGCAGGAGCCGGCATCACTAGGAATAATTGCCCTGGGATTTGTGGGGCTTATCCTATTTTATTTACTCTATAAGAAATCAATGAGAGTTTATAATACTGAATTCCTGAAAAACAAAGCAAGCAGAGCAGTTTTTGGGGGAATAAGTGTGGTTTTGCTGCTGCTTGTGCTTTACGGTATATTCTTTGGAAGCCTTGTCTCCCATATACTGCCAGCCAATGCCATATCCAGGGTGGAATCCGGTTCCGTGGAAAGCAACAGCGTACAGGACCGGCTGGCCTGTTATGATGATGCCCTGAAAATAGTTCAGGATTATCCCCTGACCGGGACCGGTGGCGGAGGATGGGAGGTACTCTACCACAGTTATGCTTCCCGTTATTATTGGAGCAGCGAAGTCCACAGTTATTACCTGCAAACCTGGGTTGAAGCTGGAACCATAGGGCTTTTAAGCCTTTTTATGGCTGCTGTTTTCTTCATTGCATTACTGTTGAAAAGCAGGAAAAAAGCCGGAGTTGCAGATTACAATATTACTTACTGGGCAACAGCTGTAGGAATTCTAGCTATTGGTCTGCATGCGGTTTATGATATGGATTTTTCCATGGCGGCGGTAGGGTTTCTGTTTTATGGATTTGTCGGTGTTCTCAGAGGGAGGTCTGCAGGTTTTTATTCTCTGGAGGAAAATCCTGATAAAAAGGCCATGTTTTCATTGCTTGATGGCAAAAACAATTGTTTTATTACAGGAGCCGGTGTCGGGATTTTGGTATTGCTTTTGCTTATCCCGGTATTTTCTTTTATCCTGGCTTCCATTTATGGAGAGAAAGGGGCAGCAGCCCTGGAGAACAGAAAAGTGGAGAAAGCAGCTATTTTGTATCAAAAGGCCGGCAGCCTGGACCCGCTTAAAGCTGCTTACCAGGTTAACCTGGCACAGATAGCAGCTATTAAAGTATTGGAAGGGCAGGATAGTCATGCTCGTGATGAAGCCTTAAAATATGTTGGCAGGGCAGGTGAACTCGAGCCTTATAATGAAAAGATACATGGAGCACTCTACAATATTCTGGGTATGCTGCAGGAATATGAAAAACGCGTAGGAGAAGCCCGCTTGATGCTCAGAGCCAATCCGTGGCGGGCTGAGCATTATGAGAGACTGGCAGGAACAGCCTTTGATGAAGCATGGAGACTTATGCAGAGCGGAGAGAAGGAAAAAGCGAGGGAGTATTTCCGGGAAGTCCTGCAGTTAAACTTAGATAAAGCCAGCAGACTGCAGGAGGATACACCTGTATTGGAGTTGGCAGCAGGGCAGTCTGCACTTATGCTGGGGGAGATGGAAAAGGCCCGGGAGCTATTGAACAGGGCAGTCCAAGAGGGAGTTTATGCTTACCAGGCCAGGCTTTTCCTGGCTGCAGCCTATTCTCTTGCGGGAGAGGACAAGCAGGCGCAAGATTTACTGGCAGAGATTTCTAAAGAACACGAAGAAGCCCCGGCGAGCTATCAGTATATTCTTCAGGCAGTTAATAAGGTCAAATGAACAATTATTTAGGAGATATGCACAAAAAACCAACTTTGGTACGGGCAACGCATGACAATTCTTAGCGTTAGAGAAGCAGCTGTAATCGTGAGCGCAGCGAAAATCAATAGTGGCCGGAGTGTTCAGAACCTTCGGCTTTGCCTCAGGATGACAGTACGAAAATACCTGTTAATATGAAAAAACTGCTTATGCATGAATGCATTAGCCATCTAAGATATTGTGGGTGAAGTGGTGATTCGTATGAACAAAATATTCTTGTCGGTATTGATCCCGGTTTATAATTTTGATATAGCTTTATTGATAAATAGTCTATGTCGGGAGATTAATAAAAAGGATTTGCACAGTGAAATAGAGATTATCGTTATGGATGATGCTTCTTCTCCAGGGGTGAAAGAGGGCAATAGAATAATATGTCAAACCCAGGCAGGAATTAAGATCAAGTATTATGAACTCGAAAAAAATATTGGCCGGGCAAAAATAAGAAACCAGCTGGTCAGCAAAGCCAGGGGGGGATTTATCCTTTTTCTGGATGACGATGGTCTGCCTGACAGTCTTGATTTTCTGTCTGAATATTTGAGATATGCCAGACAGGGCAAGTATGAAGTAATCTGTGGCGGCAGAAGCTACCAGCAAGTAAATGAGGCAGAGAAAAGCAATAGATTATATATGTGGGTATCGAGTCGAACAGAGGTGAAAAGTGCAGAAGAAAGAAACCGCGTACCCTGGCGCTATATTTTTACCAATAACATTCTGCTCAAAAAAAGAGTATTTACGGATACTCCTTTTGACGAGAGATTTGTGGGTTGGGGCTATGAAGACACTGAATGGGGAATACGCTTATGCCAGAACTACCATGTTACACATATTGACAACACGGTATCTCACCTGGGCTTGAAATCCAAAGAGTCATTGTTCAGGCAAAGGAAAGAATCGGTAAAAAACCACTATTTAATGGCAACACTTTATCCTGACTATTTTTGCGAAACAGCGGTTTATAAATGGGTAGTTTACTTATTAATATGTGATCAGAGGCTACTGGGTATTTTAGATAAGGGTATGTCCAGGCTGTATTTTCAAAGCCATATGCCGATTTATCCTTCTTATATAATACTGCAATTGCTCAAAGCGGTCTGGCTGACCCGGGAATTCAGGATGCACGGCTATTCCTTCGGCTTCAAAAGAACAGGAGCAAGAAAATAATGAAAATCGCACTGGTGCATGATTGGCTGATAAATCCTGGTGGAGCGGAAAAATGTCTGGAAGTATTCCATGAACTTTATCCGGCGGCTCCGTTATATACTCTGCTATATTCTGCTAAAACAGCAGAGACCTTGAATTTTGAGCCAGAAAAGGTGACGGCTTCACATTTGCAGAAACGGCCTGGCATATTGAAAAACTACCGGAAATACCTGGCTTTGTTACCGTTTGCTATTGAACAGTTTGATTTGTCAGAATTTGACATCATCCTGTCCAGCAGTCATTGTGTGGCCAAGGGAGTCTTAAGCAAAGGGGAACAGCTGCATATTTGCTATTGTCATACACCTGTGCGTTATGCCTGGGATCTGACTCATGAATATTTACGGGAAAACTCCCTGGAAAAGGGCTTTAAGTCTCTGCTGGCTCGAATAGTATTACATTATATCAGGCTCTGGGATCTTCACTCAGCCAATCGGGTAGACTATTTTATTGCCAATTCACAGTATACAGCCAGAAAAATATGGCGAACCTACCGGCGCAGAGCAGAGGTGATTTATCCGCCGGTAAATTTACAGTTTTTCCAGCCCAGGCAAGCTAAAAAGGACTATTTTATTTTCGTATCCCGGTTGGTAGCTTATAAAAAGGCTGAACTGGTAATAAAAGCTTTTAATGAACTGGGATTGCCTTTAGTAGTAGTGGGAGAGGGCCCTCAGGAGAAGCGCTGTCACAGAATAGCCGGTAATAACGTCAGCTTTTTGGGCTATAAAGCGGGGCCGGAACTGGCCGAACTGATGGGGAATGCCAGGGCACTTGTTTTTGCTGCCGAAGAGGATTTTGGTATTGTGCCGCTTGAGGCCCAGGCTTGCGGGACACCAGTCATTGCCTATGGCCGGGGCGGGCTCAGAGAGACTGTTATACCGGCTGATGAGAGCAACTGGGATAAAGCCACCGGTATTTTTTTTGGGGAGCAGAGTATTGCCGCATTGACCGGGGCAGTAGAAAAGTTTGTTAAATGGGAAAAAAACTTTCAAGTACAGGCTATGGTAAACAATGCCCAGCGTTTTTCCAGGGAAAGATTCTGCCATGAAATCTCCAGCTTTGTCCAGGAGAAATACCGTATTTTCAAATCTGAACTCTAATCTTCAACCACCACTTATTTATTCCCTTCTTAACTATAGAACCTTCGCAAACCTCCAATGTCACATAAGACAGAGAATGCGCAGCAAGGAAATTTTTTTTGACACAGGCTCGCTACGCTCGCACACGGATTTAACAGATTTATGTTGGACAGGGGGACAAGTTGTTCCTCGGTAGCTGCATCAACGGTCGTTACGTCGGCGTTTTCAAAATCCTTACAAAAAGCGCGCTATACTTGTTTTTCTATAAGTAATCGTTATCGGCCGTACCAGACTATGGGGAAGTTTCTTGACTTGCTGCAGAAAAAAAGAAAATGTCCTTTATTTAAAAACAGCAGAAAATAAAACAATTGCTGCGTGAAAAAGCAAGGCAAGACGCGTCCCCTGCTCATGAAGATTTTGCCGTAATAATTTATAACTCAAGTAGTCGAAAAGAACCCGTGTCAAAAATTTTCTTGTTGCGCTTTCTCTGTCAAATGTGACAAAGGGAGTATTTTAATGTTTTAAAAATTGGATGGAACAAGTGGCTGTGTTTCTGCTTATTATAGAGTATTAGTAACTACTCTGTACAGACAGGAGGATTGTTAAGCATGAAGTTGACAGAGCTGGCAGTGGGAAAGAGTGGGGTTATCACGTCTGTTGCGGGTGGAGGGATGCAAAGACGGAGGCTTCTTGACCTGGGCTTTATTCCCGGAAGCAGGGTGGAAAATGTGAGGTGCAGTCCTACAGGTAATCCTACAGCCTATCTTATCAAAGGGACGCTAATAGCCCTGCGCAGGGAGGAATCGGATATGCTTTTTGTAAAAATGCTTTAATAATCTTTATAGTCCCGCCTTTGTCAGTATCAAGGCAGGAATTTAGTAACGCAGGGAGGTGAATGGCTGCTGGATAAATCAAGCCTCCTGGAAAAGGGATTCAATATAGAAGTTTTGCCTGGAGAAAGGGTGATTGCCCTGGTGGGAAACCCCAATACTGGAAAGAGCACCATATTCAATACCTTAACCGGGATGAGGCAGTATACTGGCAACTGGCCGGGTAAAACGGTGTTACAGACCCAGGGTTTTTATAGATTTAACAATAGGCATTATAAGCTGGTTGACTTACCAGGGAGCTATTCGCTGTTGCCGAGTTCTCCAGATGAAGAGGTGGCCCGCGATTTTATATGCTTTGCGCGCCCTGATTGTACTATAGTGGTTGCTGATGCTGCTTGCCTGGAAAGAAATCTTAATCTGGCATTACAGGTAATGGAAATTACCCCCAGGGTAGTGCTGTGTTTAAATCTTATAGATGAAGCGAAAAGAAAGGGAATAAGTGTGGATATCCTCAGCCTGTCGAAAGAATTGGGAGTGCCGGTGGTTCCTACTGTTGCTCTGAACAACTATGGTATAGAAGACTTAAAAAAAACCATAGCTGCTCTGGTAGAAGGAAAACTTGAATGCAGTCCCCGGCGAATAGAATATGATGATGAAGTGGAAAGGCTTGTAGAGGATATTGAATCCCATATAAATCCCATTATTCCTCGAAGTTTAATAAATTTTCGCTGGCTGGCCTTAAGAATAATAGATGGTGACAGCAAATTACTGGAGGCTATCCGCTCCTATCTTCATTTGGAGGGCGAAATATTAATATGAATGCACTAAAAGAAGTTATTCCAAGTAATGCTGAACACTTTACAGAGGATTCCCTTAGAATAAATAAAATCAGCGATAAAATAGTAAGTAGTATATACCGGGAAGCGGAATCAATAGCTGACAGAGTAGTATCCCAGGAAAAAGGCAAAATTGACTGGGATCGCAGAGTGGATGATGTTTTGACCTCCAGATGGCTGGGTTATCCAATAATGCTGCTCCTCCTGGGAGTGGTACTGTGGCTGACGATCACCGGTGCCAATTATCCTTCTCAACTGCTGGCTCAGGGGCTTTTCTGGGGACAGGATAGACTGACAGAATTCTTTATCTGGGCTGGGTCTCCTGGGTGGTTGCACGGTTTTCTGGTTCTGGGAGTCTACCGTTCTCTGGCCTGGGTTATTTCCGTAATGCTTCCCCCTATGGCGATATTTTTCCCCTTGTTTACCCTCCTGGAGGATTTGGGATATCTGCCCCGGGTTGCTTTTAACCTGGATAATTTTTTTCGCCAGGCCGGATGTCATGGTAAACAGGCACTTAGCATGTGTATGGGTTTTGGCTGTAATGCTGCCGGGGTAATATCCTGTCGAATTATTGACTCTCCCCGGGAAAGGGTAATTGCTATTTTGACCAATAACTTCGTACCCTGTAACGGACGTTTTCCAACACTTATTGCTCTGGCCGCAATTTTTACAGCGGGTGCCGTATCAGGGACATACAGTAATTTGCTGGCATCTGCGGCTGTTCTTGGAATAATACTAATCGGAATATTTACCACATTTACGATATCCTATCTACTTTCCAGAACAATTTTAAAAGGTATTCCATCGTCTTTTGCCCTGGAACTTCCTCCCTATCGTAAGCCCAGGGTGGGGCAGATAATTGTCCGCTCCATATTGGACCGGACTTTATTTGTATTGAAAAGGGCCATAATAGTAGCTGCCCCTGCAGGAGGAATAGCCTGGATAATGGCCAATATATATATCGGGAATGCCAGTATACTGACACATACCGCTGGTTTTCTCGATCCTTTCGCTGCCTTGCTGGGATTGGATGGAATAATCTTAATGGCTTTTATTCTGGGCCTGCCTGCCAATGAAATTGTTCTGCCCCTGATTATAATGGGCTATCTCTGTACAGGGAGCATGCTGGAAATGGATAGCTTGCAGGCATTAAAAGAGCTGCTGGTGGTTCAGCATGGCTGGACGCCTTTAACAGCTTTATCGGTAATGTTGTTTTCGTTATTGCACTATCCTTGCGGGACCACTATCCTGACTATTTACAAGGAAACCAAAAGCCACAAATGGACTCTTCTTGCAGTGCTGATACCATTGAGTGTTGCCTGTATAGTATGTTTCCTGCTTAATCAGACCGCACTTGTGTTAGGGTTCGGCTAGGAATATAGGTTCATTTTTATGCGTAACTGCTTTATAATTTGAGAAAACAAAAAATGCCTTGCTGGTGCAAGGCACAAGGTTGCTTAATGCATAAAAACTAGCGGCCTGTATTATTCCGGGAGCGGTATTCCTTAATACAAATATTATCGTCTTCCCAAAAGGCGATTTCCGGTCCAGTAGCCTGCACAGGTTCATCGGCGGAACGTGAGATTTTATTGGCTATTCTTATTTGGCTGGGACTTAGCTCCAGAGCGAATACTACACTGTCCAGATTGCCTCTGTAACCCGCATGGGCAATACCCTGGAGCTTGCCCAATACTATAATATCCTGGGCAGCAATGATTTCTGCACTTTCGTGAACATCCCCCCAGACCAGGACAGAACCTTCAGAAATAATTTTCTGGCCACTCCTTACATTTCTGTATATCACTGTATCTCGCTCCTGATTCTTTTCGGGAGCTTTTTTATTAAGCAGTATTTCGCTGTTATTCAAAATCATGCCGTTATCCAGACAGAGTCTTTGCAGTTGTGATAATTCTTGCTGGTTCAATAATTGCAAACCTTCTCCTTTAAAAACCACCCGAGAACCACCAAACAATTGCTTATTACTATTAAAACGCTCCTGAAGGAAAGCGTAGTAATCATCAAAAGACCCTTCTCCAAAGACGACAACCAGGTTATTATTAATTCCTTTGATCTTAATCATTTCCAAAAATTACCTGCCTTTTAAAGGAATGTTAATATCCAGTGCCGAACGTCTTCCTTCATTAATAAAGGTCACTTCGGGATTGCCTTCTATTTCAACATGCCTGGATATTACCTCAATGATTTCTTCTTTTAAAGTCTCCATTAATTGTGCCGAGGTAGCAGTCCGGTCATGAGTCAATACCAGGCGTAAACGATCGTTGGCCTGTTTTCTACTGCTATTATTATCACCGGCAAAAAGCCTCTTTAATAAATTCAACACTTGTTTAAACCCCCTTTATTTGTTAGGGAAAAGGTTTCGTCCCAGGTTCCGTATTTTGTTCCAAAAGCTGTTTTCTTCAAAAGTCGGAAATTCAATCTCTTTTCCGGTTAAACGAGCAGCAATATTATTGAAGGCAGTTGCGGCTATGGAATGTTCATTTAGAATAATAGGTTCGCCTTTATTAGTCGAAATGAGAACCCGTTTATCTTCCGGGACTACTCCCAGAAGCTCAATACACAAGTGCTCCATTAAATCTTCAATACTCAGCATATCTCCCTTTTTAACCATTTCACTTTGTATTCGATTTACAACCAGCATAATATCTGTAAATCCTGCAGATTCGAGCATGCCTATAATCCGGTCGGCATCTCTTACTGCTGAAATCTCCGGATTGGTAACTACAATGGCTTTATCAGCTGCTATAATAGCATTTCTGAAGCCCTGTTCGATTCCTGCCGGACAATCAATAAAGATATAGTCAAAATCTGCTCGCATCTGCTCACAGATTTCTTTTACCTGTTCAGGCTGAATTTCGTCTTTGTTTCTGGTCTGAGCAGCAGGCAACATAGAGAGTTCCGGAAAACGCTTGTCCTTTACCAGAGCCTGCTTGAGAGTACATTCTCCCTCGATTAGCTGGACTATGTCATAGATAACACGGTTTTCCAGACCCAGTATCAAATCCAGTTTTTTTAAGCCTATATCCAGGTCCATAACTGCTATCTTATAACCCATTTTGGCCAGCGATGTGCTGACATTGGCAACGGTTGTAGTTTTCCCTACCCCGCCTTTACCGGAGGTGACTACGATAACCTGAGCTCCTTCCTTTTGTTCACCCATTAAAAATGGCCCTCCCTCTACTTATTTTCCTTATAGATATAACTAATAAATAAATTTTTCTTATAATTTTGAGCTTAAAAAACTCCAATTAGTTCCCCCTGAAAAGGTATTCGTTACTAATAACCATATAATAGTAAAGATAAATGCTTGTTTATAGGGGGTTATTCTCTGGACTAATTTTACGTCGATTAAAATTTGGATTTTTTCAGAGGAAACCAATTAAAGAATATACGATACATTGCCGCCCGGAAAAGAAAACATCTGTCAGATTAATATATAAAATCCTATTATTTTGCCAGAGCAGACAAAAGAAAACATATTTATCTAATTGTAAAACAAATTTCCTCCAGGATAAACTGCTATTTTTGGAAAAGGCCTTAATAAGCTGGGCAGTTATGTTATAATTTCTGTGAGGCGTGAGGCGTGAGGCGTGAGGCGTGAGGCGTGAGGCGTGAGGCGTGAGACAAGTGAATATCTTTTGCTGGTAGCAGTTCCCCATAATTGAGGTGCTGCTTTAATAGGGAAAGCGGTGAGAATCCGCTGCAGTTCCCCTTACTGTATTAGGGACGAAATCTGTAATATACCACTGTCCGGCACTCAAATGCTGTTTAACCTGAATATATGAAAATTTATACAATTTATAGATTTTATAAAACAGGTGAAATAGAATTTGAGTGCCGGATGGGAAGGTGCAGAGAATAGGATGAACTTGAGCCAGGAGACCTGCCAGCAGAAGTATAATACTGACTTCTGGGGATAAGAAGGGAGGAATAATTAACGGATGGTGCTTAAAAAACCGTTTTTATTAAACCTGGACTACTAGCAGTCCAGGTTTTTTCTTATCTAAGCTTTATAATTTAAGGAGTGTGAATGATGAAAAGATTTATATCCAAGTGGTCTGTATCTATATTATGCTTTTTTTCTCTGCAGGTTCTTTTTGCAGGTTTCCTCCTGCCACAGGCTGAAGCTGCTACGTCTGATAGTATTAGTTCTTCTATTGAAGAATTACAGGCTTATTATTCTGCTCAGGGAGCCTATAATGACTGGGAAGCACTGGGTCTGAGATGTACAGGAGTGGCTCCTGCTGACAAATATTCAGTTGGGGAACTATCTTCGGCATCTGATTATGCTCGTAGTATTATGGGAACTATAGCTGCCGGGGATGAATCTGCTTCAGGAAACGCTTATATTCAGCAATTACAATCTATGCAGTCAATCGAAGGACATTTCAATACTGAGGAAAACAGCAGTTTAAATCAGACCATCTGGGCGGTAATTGCCCTGACTTTTGCAGAAGCCAATAATTACGATGTCAGCTATAATGCCGAAGCAGCACGGTCTTATATTATCGGACAGCAGGACGTCAGCGGTGGTTTCGATGAGAGCGGTTGGGGAGTGGACGTGGATTCTACAGCCCATGCCTTGGTAGCCCTGGCTCCTGATAAGGAAGCCCATATCGCAGTGATTGACAATGCCCTCTCTTATTTAAAGGGACAACAGGCTGAGTCTGGAATATTTACTTCCTGGGGAACTGCGAGTCCGGATTCTACTGCGGCGGTAATTGAGGCTATGGTAGCTCTGGGGGAAGATCCACAGAATCCGGCTGGAGAAGGCTGGCAGGGTAATATGCTTGATGCCTTAATGGAGTATCAATTGCCCAATGGTGCTTTTTTCGCTTCCTGGGCACCTGATGAAGCCAATGCCATGACTACTGGAAATGCGTTGCTGGCACTGGGAGATTCACTTAATGAAAAGTCTAAATACCTTAATGAATTAGATAACTTGAATGATTTGTCATTGGCTGTTGAAGCCTCTGATAGTTTCAGCCTGGATAGTGATGCTGCTATGGTATTATCTCTGGGCAATATGGGTGATACTTTGAAAGATGTCCTGCTTATTGCGGCACTGTTTAATACTGAAAATGAAAGTATGATAAATTACACTTACCTTAGCAGGCAATTGCAAATCGGTGAAACCGCAGTTTTGGGCTGTGGCTTTACTATCCCATCAAGTGGGGAATATGAAGTGCGGATTTACACCTGGGATAATTGGGGAAATAAGAACCCTTTGTTGAGTCCTGTGTCTATACCGGTTAATTAGGAGGGGGAGAATTTGCTTAAGAAAAGATTAGTTTTCTTTATTCTGTTGAGCTTTTTGATAGCTTCACTTCCGGGAATGGCTCTGGGTGAGACAGTGACTACTCCTGCTGCTATTAATGCTGATCAGGTGACAATAGCAGGACAGACTGACCCGGGGGAAAGGGTCAGTCTGTGTGTGGAAAGGGAAGATGGCAAGATATCCTATATACATCAGCTTTGTGCAAATGAAAATGGTGATTTTCAATTCATGTTTTCCCTTAATAGTGGTGAATATTATGCCACTGTTTCTGTAAACGGTGAAAATCTGGAAATACCAGGAATTGGCATCGAGGTGATTTCAGGCGGAGACCATGACAACGATGAAGATAAAAGCCCGGAAGTATATAGTGCCAGCATATCTGTTAAGGGTGATACGGAAAAGGGCTGGATACTGCCTGATAGTAATTGGATCTGGACGGGGAGCTGTACAGTAATGAAAGCCCTTACCGAGGTCCTGGACCAATATGGGATAGACTATAGTATCACTTATGGAGGTTCCTATGTTCAGAGCATTGATGGTCTGGCACACAAAAAAGAAGGTTTTCCCAATAGCGGTTGGGTGTATAAGATAAACGGTGAAATTGGGGGACCGGCAAATGCAGAGAAAGTAGAAGACGGAGATTATGTTTACTGGTATTATTCACTGGATTATACGCAAGAGTCAAACATAGATGATTTGTCAATAAAGCAGCCGGAGCTGAAAAAACCGCCGGAAGAAACAGTGCCTGGCAGTGAACAGAGTGGAAAGCGGATTAGCTTTGATGATGTGGGTGATGATATAGCCTGGGCCAGGGATGCCATTGAATTACTGGCTGGCCGGGGAATAATAAAAGGAAGCGGCCAGTGTTATGAACCGCACCGTTCTATTAGCCGGGCAGAGATGCTGGCTTTACTGGTGAGAATAAATGAATTGGAGAACAGAGAACCCATTACGGATTTTAAAGATGTAAAAGATACTGACTGGTTTTTCGATTCAGTGATACTTGCTGTTGCTCATGGATGGATAAGTGGATATGAAGATGGGACTATACAGCCGAATATGCCCATAAGCCGTAATGAACTGGCTTGTCTGCTGGACAGAGCAGCCGGTCCAGGCAAAAAACCAGATATGACTGGTGAATTCTCTTTCAGTGATGAGAAGCAAATCCCTTCCTGGGCTTGGCAATCAGTTAAGTATGCCGTAGCAGAGGGTTGGCTTTCGGGTTATCCGGACGGCAGTTTTCGGGGAGAGGCTTATTTAAGCAGAGCCGAAGCTGCAGTGGTGATATATAATTATTTGCAAAAAATTGAGTCTGGCGAAGGAGCCTTATTGGATGCAAATCAGTAAACCGGTAAAAGAATAAATTTTGATTACACAGGGGCTTGGCGGTATTATCAAGCCCCTGTACGTTAAGAAGTGAGTTATCACATACTCCAATGTAGAAACACGTAGCATTTTATCTCCTGCCGCCTTTACGCTTCTGAGCTTTGAGGTTTTTCTGGACCTTTCTCTGCTGCCGCCCGGTGTTAGAAAAGATTTCCTGTTTTTTATCCTGTTGCTTTTTACCGCCTATATATTCACTTTCTTTTCCTCGGATGACAATTAAAGTATGGCCTTCATCAAACTCGAGGGCTATCGGAATATCTGATTCCCCGTATATTATTTTGTAGCCCGATTCTTTAATATACTTATTATCCTTCAACATTTTGCGTATTTCCTGTTTTAAAACAGAAAAATTACGCTTGCTATGATGACCTTTTCCGTGATTAAGGTCGAGAACATCTACCCCGTGCTTAATACACCATTCCAGATTTTGCTGGCTTTTTTGCAGGGCTTCTTCAAGACTGAGTCCGTGTAGATTCAAGCTTTCCACTTTCATTTAGCAAATTCAACTCCCCGGATATGAGCAGTAATATGAATAATATCCCCTGTGTCCGACTAATTCTGCTGATGAAAGACCAGAGTTTTAAAATGAAATCTCCATCATTAGTCATTCCTGCACAGCTTTCCTTAGCGATAACTACCGTATTATTTTGCACAGTCAGCAAGTGGGCTTTATTTCATTCAATAAGAAGAGTAAGCTTCGTTGCATTATACACAGGGTGCATGTAAAAAATTCATAATCCAAAAATTATATTATTATGAGTATATAATAATAGTTTGCTGATTTGGAATACAAATAATTTTTTTAGAACAATTGTTACAAATGACGGGCACTATTAGGATATTTATCCTAAATATTTTAGGAATTAGCAGGTTGAACAGCTGGATTTTTAAAAGGCTCAGGAAGAGTACTCTGACAAAACCCGCCTTCTTTTGTGGTATTATTAATATAGATATTAAGCATTTATTACTTGAAGGTGGGTATTATATATGTTGAACTTAATGGAAAACCTTAATGAAGAACAAAAGGAAGCGGTGCAGCATCTTGAAGGGCCCTGTATTGTCCTGGCAGGTGCTGGCAGTGGGAAAACCGGGGTATTAACGCGCCGAATTGCAAATCTTATCAATCAAGGGGTATCCAGCAATTCTATTCTGGCTATTACCTTTACCAATAAGGCTGCTCAGGAAATGAGGAAAAGGGTTGGAGAGATCTTCGAAAATTATACAGGTGCCTGGACCCAGACCTTCCATGCTGCTTCTTATCGTATCTTAAGAATGGATATTGACAAGCTGGGATATAATAGGAATTTCTCTATTCTGGATGATACTGAAAGCAAAAGTCTGGTTAAAGAAATACTGCGGGAAGAAAATGATTATGAGAGTAAGCCGGAAGAATTGCTTTATTCTTTTAAACAGTTAAAGAACAGCCTGCAGGAAGCGGAGAAATATTTTGGAAATTTATCACTTTCACCTGCAGAAAAGGAAAAATATTTGCGGGTATCTCGCATTTATAATGCCAGGCTCAAGGGACTTAATGCTCTGGATTTTGAAGATTTGATAATACTGTGTATCCAATTATTTAAGGAACATCCAGATGTTTTGGGAAAATATCAAAACTGGTTCAGGTATATCATGATAGATGAATACCAGGATACCAATTACGCCCAATACATGTGGGCCAGCTTACTGGCCGCAGCACATCAAAATATCTTTATTGTGGGAGACCCGGATCAGTCAATTTACAGCTGGAGAGGTGCTGAACCTTACAATATCAAACGCTTTTTAAGCGATTATCCTGAAGCCCGGATAATTAAATTACAGACCAATTACCGTTCTACTGCATATATTCTTGATGCGGCCAATCATTTGATTATGAATAATGAAAACCGGGAAGAAAAGGAACTCAGGAGTGCTCTGGGAAAAGGAGACAAACTGGTGCATTTCTGTGCTGGTGATAGTTTTCAAGAGGCCAGGTTTGTGGCTGATACAATAGGGGATTTGGTTGATCGCGATGGTTGGGAATACAAAGATTGTGCAGTTTTTTATCGAACTCATGCCCAGTCACGTATTTTGGAAGAGGCTCTGCTGAGAAAATACATCCCTTATCGGATTGTTGGAGCACGAAAATTCTATGACAGAAAAGAAATAAAGGATATTGTGGCCTATTTGAAACTGGCCTGCAACAATAATGATCGTCTGAGTTTTCAACGGGTTATTAACACTCCGCGTCGGGGAATAGGTGATAAGACTGTGGAAAAAATCGAAACCCATGCCCTGGAAAAGGATATGCCAGTTCTGGATGTACTCGCTGAACCTGAAGAAATTGAAGGTATCAGCAAGAAGATGGCTGCCAACATGAGGGATTTCTATGGAATGATCAAATTTTTTGCAGATTTGTCCAAATCGGGCAGCCCGGTAACGGAAATACTGGATTCTGTATTGGAAATGACTTCGTATACAGAAGAATTAAAGAAGAATAACCAGAGTGATGCGGAAACCCGGATAGAAAACCTGAATGAGCTCAGATCCCTGGCAATACAATTTGAACAGGAAGGCGGGGAGGGGCTGGAAGATTTTTTGGCCCGGATTGCGCTGGTTCAGGAAAGCGATGATTTGGACTATTCTGATTCGGTATTGCTGATGACCTGTCACGGAGCCAAGGGGCTGGAATTCCCGATTGTATTCATTACCGGTATGGAGGAGGGAATATTCCCGTCTTACCGCAGCGAAAGCCCTGAAGATATTGAGGAAGAACGAAGATTATGTTATGTAGGTATTACCAGGGCCAGAGAAAAACTATTTCTCACCAATGCAGTAGCCAGGTTGCTGTATGGCTATGAACGCAATAATCCGCCTTCCCGCTTTTTAAAAGAGATCCCTGAAGAATTATTGGTTTCCCCAAAGATACAAAAGCATGTAAGCTGCAAGCTGGGAGAAGGAGATACAGTAATTCACAAAAAATTTGGTGTAGGGAATATTACCAGTCTTAACGAGGAAGATGAGATCGCGGTAATCGATTTCGAAAGAGCGGGTGTTCGTATGTTGCGTTTAGACATTGCACCTCTGGACAAAATAAACTAAGGCTGTTGGGGAGCAGAAATTAGGAGTGAAAAAGACAAAATGAGCGGGCCTCAGGATAGAATAAACGAATTACGCAAGGCTATACGCCAACATGATTATCATTACTATGTTTTAGATGCCCCTGTGATTAGCGATGCGGACTATGATTCTTTGCTCAAGGAACTCACTGAGCTGGAAAAAAGCCACCCGGAGCTGATTAGCCTGGATTCCCCGACACAACGGGTTGGCGGCAAAGCTATGGAAGGTTTTGCGACAGTATTGCATCGTTTTTCGCTTTTAAGCATGGATAATGCGTTTTCTATGCAGGAACTGCGCGATTTTGACCGGAAAGTAGGCAGAACGGCAGCGAAAGAACAGATTTCATATATGGCTGAGTTGAAGATAGATGGACTTTCTATTGCTCTGGTTTATGAGGATGGCGTTTTGATCAATGCAGCTACCAGAGGAGATGGACAGCTGGGAGAAGATGTAACCGCCAATGTCAGAACCGTAAAAAATATCCCTTTGAGCTTGAAAACCAAAATACCTCGTTTGGAAGTACGCGGGGAGATATTTATGCCCAAAAGGGAATTTTTGCGTCTTAACCAGCAAAAAGAAGAAAATGGAGAAAAGCCTTTTGCTAATCCTCGCAATGCTGCTGCAGGTTCCCTCAGGCAAATGGATCCTGCAATTACTGCCAAGAGAGCCCTGGCTGCTTTCTTTTACGATATCATTTATGTAGAAGCTTATAATATTGAAAGGCAGGAAGAAGCCCTGAATTTTTTAAAAGACCAGGGATTGCCGGTGAATTCTGAAGCACGCTACTGTCCTGATATAGATGATGTCTGCCGCTATGCTCAGGAATACCAGGAAAAAAGGCATGAGTTAGCTTATGAAATCGATGGTGTGGTAGTAAAACTGGACCTTTTTGCTGGGCGCCGGGAATTGGGTGAAACCTCCAAAAGCCCGCGATGGGCCATTGCTTACAAATTTCCGGCAGAACAGAAGGAAACACGCCTGCTGGGGGTAGAAATAAATGTTGGCAGAACTGGTATAATTGCTCCAACGGCTCTTTTGGAACCGGTATTTATTGCTGGAACAACAGTCAGCAGAGCCAGTATGCACAATTTTGATCTGATAAAAGAAAAGGATATTCGCATAGGGGACTACGTACTGCTGCACAAGGCAGGAGACATAATTCCGGAAATAATCAGGCCACTGCCGGAAAAACGTTGTGGCCGGGAACTCGCCATAGAAGTCCCGAAATACTGCCCTTCCTGTGGCAGCAGAGTGATCAGGCTGGATGGTGAAGTAGCATTCCGCTGTGAAAATATAAATTGTCCTGCCCGCTTAAAAGAGAGCCTGATATTTTTTGCTTCCCGCCAAGGAATGGATATCGGTGGTCTGGGACCGGCACTTATTGAACAACTGCTGGATAAGGGGCTGGTGAAAAAAATTGATGATCTTTATGTCCTGAAGGAGGAAGACCTTGCTGCTTTGCCTAGAATGGGCAAAAAGTCTGCGGAAAATTTGATCAGAGCTATTGAAGACAGCAAAAACCGTCCTCTTTATCGGTTGATAACTGCTCTGGGAATAAGACATATAGGTATTCAGAGTGCTCGTATACTTGCGAAGCAAATATACAATGTCGACGATTTCCGTAAAGTCACAGCCGCCGATCTTGTATCTATTCCGGAAATTGGTGATAAAATGGCTGAAAGTATTGCCGGTTTCTTTTCAGAGCCGCGAAACCTCGAAAGTCTGGAAAATTTAAAAAGGGCAGGTGTGAGGACCGCTGAAGAAGAAATAGATGTAGAAAAAAGAGGGGAACTGGAAGGAAAGTCTTTTGTTCTTACCGGCAGCCTGGAAAGCCTGACTCGAAACGAAGCCGGCGAAAAGCTGGCAGAATTAGGGGCCAGGGTGAGCGGCAGTGTTGGCGGGAAAACAGATTATGTAGTAGTCGGAGATAATCCAGGCAGCAAATACGAAAAGGCTTTGCAACTGGGAGTCAAGATTTTGACAGAAGGAGAATTTTTGGCGCTCCTGCAAGAGACAGAAGTACGGAACTAAGGTAGTGATTTTTTGATATGACAGGTACCCTGATAAACGTGGGAGCTATAATAATGGCAGGTTCGGTTGGACTGCTGTTGAGAAAGGGGATTGCCCAAAGGTATTCCAGGAGTATTCAGGATGGTCTGGGTCTTCTGGTTTTGATTATTGGAATAGGCTATGCGCTTAAGGCTGAAAACCTGGCAGCTATCGGTATTAGCCTGGCACTTGGTGCGGTAATAGGTGAATGGCGTAATTGGGAAAACGGCCTGGAGAAGCTGGGACAGAGTCTGGAAAGGTTTTCCGGCAGAGGAGACAGCCAATTTGTAAAAGGCTTCGTTTCAGCAAGTCTCCTGTTTTGTGTAGGAGCTATGGCTATTGTGGGTGCCCTGGAAGATGGGCTTACAGGAAACCATCAGATTTTATTGATAAAATCCATGCTGGATGGAATATTTGCCATGATATTTGCTGCCAGCATGGGAATAGGGGCTATATTTTCAGCAATCCCGGTATTGCTCTACCAGGGCAGTATAAGCCTTTTAGCCAATCTGCTAAAGCCTTTGCTGACTGATCCAGTGATCAACGATATTACTGCTTTGGGAGGAATTCTGATTGCAGGGCTGGGAACTAATCTGCTGGGAATCACCCGTATAAGAGTAGCCAATCTGCTTCCCGCCATATTATTGCTTCCTTTTCTACTGTTTCTTCTAAGCTTCTTACCTGAATATTAATGGAATTCCACCCCGGATACCTGCAGGGGTGCCCTTTGCGGCTGCCCTGACTGCTTATTGCGAGCAAGACTTTCCCGGAATTAAACGACTTGCAGAACGAAGAATATACAGGGAAAATAATTAGTGAATCAAGCAAGTTTTTGATATAATATTGAACGTAATGTTCTGATAAGGGGAAGGAGGTAGTACGATGAGCCTGAGTATCAAAGAAGTTGAACATATTGCTTTGCTGGCGAGGCTCAAGCTGACTGATGATGAAAAAGAGAGATTTTCTCAGCAGTTGAGTTCGATTCTCAACTATGCAGATAAATTGAAGGAACTCGCCACCGATGATGTCCTTCCACTGGAGCATATTTTACCCATCTATAATGTTTTTCGGGATGATAAAATTCAGCCGGGATCGTTGAGAGAAGATATATTGTCCAATGCACCGGTGCTCCAGGAAGGCCAATACAAAGTGCCCAGAATAATGTAAGGTGGTGACTCAATTTGGAATTATATCAACTCAGCCTACATGAACTGCAGGACATATTGAAAAAGCAGGATAGTTCTTCAGAAGAGATAGTGCTTTCCATACTGAAACGCATCAAGCTGGTAGAGGATAATGTTAAGGCTTTTGTTACCCTGGATGAAGAACTGGCAATCGAAAAGGCACGTAAATGTGATCAGGAAAAGGACTATACTGGTATTTCAGGTATTCCATATGCTTTAAAAGACCTTATTTGTACCAGAGGCATGAGAACTACATGTTCATCACACATGATGGAGAATTTTGTTCCCACTTATGACGCCACCGTAGCTGCAAAACTCAAGGAGGCCAAAGGAATTCTGCTGGGCAAGCTCAATATGGATGAATTTGCCATGGGTTCTTCAACTGAGAACTCTGCATTTTATCCCACACGTAATCCATGGGATCTTGAGCGGGTTCCCGGAGGCTCATCCGGAGGATCTGCAGCAGCAGTGGCAGCCGATGAGGCCCCTTTTGCTCTGGGTACTGATACCGGGGGTTCCATAAGGCAGCCGGCTTCATACTGTGGAATAGTGGGGCTGAAACCTACCTATGGAAGAGTATCCCGCTCGGGTGTTGTAGCTTTTGCATCTTCACTGGATCAGGTGGGGGTACTCAGTAAAAATGTTAGAGACTGTGCTATAATTTTGAATATTATCGCCGGCCATGATCCTCTGGATTCTACCAGCGTAAATGTAGATTTTCCTGACTATACAGAGTCTTTGAGTACAGATATCAAAGGCTTGAAGATAGCCTATCCCCAAGAATATTTTCAACAGGGTGTGGATGAAGAAATAAAGGAAGTGGTGAAAAAAGCACTGCTGAAATATGAGGAAATGGGTGCAGTAGTAGAAGAAGTTTCCCTCCCTCACAGCGAATACGCATTGGCGGCATATTTTCTGGTGTCTACGGCGGAAGCCAGTGCTAATTTGGCTCGTTTTGACGGGGTTCGTTATGGTATTCGCGATTTGGAGGCGGAAAATGTAGTGGAGATGTTTTCCAATACCAGAGCGGCTGGTTTTGGCGATGAGGTAAAAAGAAGAATAATGCTGGGAACTTATGCACTCAGTTCAGGGTATTATGATGCTTATTACCTTAAGGCTCTAAAGGTCAGGAGATTAATAAGCAATGATTTTGAAAAGATATTTAAGGATTTTGACATTATTGTTTCACCAACTACTCCTACTACGGCCTTTAAGCTGGGTGAACAAAACGATAATCCTTTAACCTTGTATATGAACGATATTCTTACGGTGCCGATTAATCTGGCAGGTTTACCAGGAATGTCTGTTCCCTGTGGCTTTGCTGCTGGTTTGCCGGTAGGTATGCAGATAATTGCCCGGCCTTTTGATGAAGCTGCAATTATTCGAGCGGCTTATGCTTATGAGCAGTACACCGATCACCATACAGTAAAACCCTTGTTGGGGGTGAAAGAAAATGGCTAAAGGCTATGAAACAGTAATTGGTCTGGAAGTACATGTCGAACTCAAAACAGAGAGTAAAATATTTTGCTCCTGCTCCACTGTTTTCGGAGCTGAGCCCAATACCCAGGTTTGCCCGATTTGTTCAGGGTTTCCTGGTATGCTGCCGGTTTTAAATGCCAGAGTTGTTGAACTGGCAATTAAAGCCGGGCTGGCATTGAATTGTGAAATAGCTGACTATTGTAAATTTGATCGTAAGAACTACTTCTATCCTGATTTACCCAAGGCTTATCAGATTTCTCAGTATGATCTGCCCATATGCAAGAGGGGCTGCCTGGAGATTGATGCCGACGGACAGAAAAAAACCATTGGAATAACCCGGGCTCATATAGAGGAAGATGCAGGCAAACTTGTGCACCAGGGGGATATTACCAGCAGCCCGTTCTCACTGGTGGATCTTAATCGTTCCGGGGTTCCCCTGCTGGAAATAGTGTCTGAGCCTGATATGAGAACTGCACAGGAAGCCAGAACCTATGTGGAAAAATTGCGTTCAATTTTGCTTTTTGCAGGGGTATCAGACTGCAGGATGCAGGAAGGCTCTCTGCGATGCGATGCCAATGTGTCTGTTAGACCTGTGGGACAGAAGGAACTGGGAACCAGGGCGGAAATAAAGAACCTGAATTCATTCAGATCCCTGGAGAAAGCAATTGAATATGAAGCGAAAAGACAAATATTTGATATAGAGGATGGTGTGGAAATAATCCAGGAAACCAGAACCTGGGATGAAGAGAAGCAAACAACCCGATCTATGCGTTCCAAGGAAGAAGCGCATGATTATCGCTATTTTCCTGATCCAGACCTGCCGCCGCTTAAAATAGGGAAGGACTGGATAGAAACGCTACGCGGCAGTCTGCCGGAATTGCCTGACCAGGCACAGGAAAGGTTGATCAGGGATTTTAATTTGCCTCTTTATGATGCAGTTATAATAACTTCAAGTCCGGAATACCTGGCATTTTTTGATGAATGTGTAAAGTTATACAGCGATGCCAAGGTGGTATCCAACTGGATGATGGGTGAGTTGAACAAAGTCCTGAATCAAAATAATATGGAGATAAGCGATTGCAAAATCAGGCCAAATGCTCTGGCAAGGATGCTGGAATTGATAGATGAGGGGACCATCAGCGGAAAGATGGCAAAAACCGTTTTTGAAGAAATGTTTGCCAGCGGCAAAGAAGCTGATTTAATAATCAAAGAGAAAGGCCTGGTGCAGATATCAGATGAAGAAACCTTAAAGAAACTGATAAACGATATAGTAGTGCAGAATCCTAAAGTAGTTGAGGATTATAAAAACGGCAAAAAAAAGGCTGCTGGTTTTTTTGTAGGCCAGGTTATGAAGGCCACCAAAGGACAGGCTAATCCTGCTTTGCTGAACAGCCTTTTAGAGGAGAGATTGCAAAAAGAGCTTTAAGCTGAACTTTTATCAAGGGAGAGAAAGAAAGGCTATTAGTATATGAGGAGGGATATATGAGTGGTGGATAGTATGAACAGGGACTGGTTCCTTGAAGAAGGAGCGAAAGTATATATAGTTGATACTACTTTGCGCGATGGTGAGCAAACAGCAGGGGTTGTATTCGCTAATGCGGAAAAAGTGAGAATTGCCAAATACCTGGACCAGATTGGTATTGATCAGATAGAGGCTGGTATTCCGGTAATGGGCGGTTTTGAGAAAGAGTGTATCAGGCATATTGTCAATCTTGGCTTGAAGGCGAGTATTATGGCCTGGAACCGAGCGGTTATTTCTGATATAAAGGAATCCCTGGAATGCGGTGTGGATGCGGTTGCCATTTCTATTTCCACATCGGATATCCACATTGAACACAAATTACAGACTACCCGCGAGGATGTCCTGAGACGAATGGCGGATGCAGTCAAATTTGCCAAAGACAATGATGTTTATGTATCGGTAAACGCAGAAGATGCTTCACGTTCCGATCTTGACTATTTAACGGAATTTGCCCTGATAGCCAAGCATGCTGGTGCCGATCGCCTGCGCTTTTGTGATACGGTAGGGACCCTTACTCCCCTGACAACTTATCGTTATGTTAAAACCCTTATAGATGCTGTGGGTCTGGATATTGAGATGCATACCCACAATGACTTTGGCATGGCTACGGCCAATGCCCTGGCCGGTGTATACGGCGGGGCCAATTATGTAGGGGTTACTGTCAACGGCCTTGGGGAGAGGGCTGGAAATGCCTGCTTGCAGGAAGTAATTATGGTACTGAAATATCTTTTGAAGCTGAATGTACCTTATGATACCATGTTGTTCAAAGAAGTAGCTGAGTATGTTGCCAGTGCTTCCGGGCGTCTGTTGCCAGTGAGCAAACCCATTGTGGGCTCCAATATATTTGCTCATGAGTCTGGGATTCATGGTGATGGCGTCCTTAAGAACCCACTTACCTATGAAGTTTTTACTCCTGAAGAAGTCGGCCTGGAAAGACAAATGGTACTGGGAAAGCATTCTGGTTCAGCGGCAGTGCGTTCCAAATTCAATAAGGAATATGGTATAGAACTCAATAATAAGGAAGCGGATGAACTGCTGGAAAGGGTCAGGGCTTTATCCATTAATCTGAAAAGGTCTCTTTTTGATAAGGAGCTCATTTATATTTATGATGAATACTTGAAACAAAAAGAAAATAACAACTCATAGGGTATAGCATTCGAAAGGAGACTTGATGGTATTGGGGAAGACGATAGCAGAAAAAATATTATCAAAGCATAGTGGTCAGGATGCCAGGGCCAATGACATAGTGGTAGCTGATCTCGATTTTGTTATGGGACAGGATGGGACATCCGGTCTGGCAATAAACGCTTTTGAACAGATGCAGGGTCAGAAGGTTTTTGATCCGGGAAAAATAGCCATGGTAATAGACCACAGTGCGCCCAGCCCGTTGGCCGGGGTTTCTGCTCTGCACAAGCAGATGAGGGATTTTGCAGAGCTGCAGAAGATCCATTTGTATGATATTGGTGATGGGGTTTGCCATCAACTTCTCCCGGAACAGGGACATGTACTTCCCGGCAATCTGGTTATTGGTGCTGATTCTCACACCTGTACTTATGGGGCTATTAATGTCCTTTCTACAGGAGTAGGTTCTACTGATCTGGCCGCCGGACTGCTTTCCGGGAAGTTATGGTTCAAGGTCCCGGAGACCTTTAAATTTATGCTCAATGGCGAACTCCCCAAAGGTGTTTTTTCCAAAGATCTTATTCTCTATCTGATAGGTGATGTTACTGCTGACGGGGCCACCTATATGGCTGCAGAATACGTTGGTGAGGCTATAGACAGGCTTTCCGTTGAAGCCAGATTTACTATAAGCAATATGGCTATTGAGATGGGTGCCAAGTGCGGCTTGATGGAAGCTGATGCTAAAACTACCGACTGGGTTAAGGCCCACAGTAACAGGGAATTTGAGACCGTAAAAGCTGACAGTGATGCCGTATATGCCCGGGTCAAAGAATATGATGTTTCCAAACTTGAGCCCCAGGTAGCCAGACCCCATACGGTTGATAATGTTTCACCGATAAGTGGAGTTGAAGGGATTCCTGTTCAGCAGGGGGTTATTGGTACCTGTACCAACGGCCGGATGGAAGATTTGCGTATTGCAGCTTCTATACTGAAAGGGAAGAAGATCAGCAAAAAATCCCGGCTGATTGTAGCTCCGTCATCGCGTCAGGTGATGATTGAGGCCATGCGGGAAGGATTAATAGAAATTTTTGTGGAATCCGGGGCAGCTGTGGTTACTCCTGGGTGTGGGCCATGTGTGGGAACCCATAATGGCGTTCCTTCTGATGGAGAAAATGTTATTTCCACTGCCAATCGCAATTTTAAAGGGAGAATGGGTAATCCCACTGCCTTTATTTACCTGGCTTCTCCGGCTACAGTGGCAGCTTCAGTCTTATATGGAAAAATCACTGATCCCAGGGAATTTTTCTAATGGGAATGCCTGGGATTTTCTTTGATGAAGGGAGAACGATTATGGATTTAAAAGGCAAAGTGCATAAGTTTGGTGACGATGTCAATACAGATTATATTATTTCCGGTCGGCATAAGTTCAAGACACTGGACATGAAAGAACTGGCCAAATATGTTATGGAAGATCTGGACCCGGATTTCTATTCCAAGGTCAGCAAAGGAGATTTTATTGTCGGCGGGAGAAATTTTGGCTGTGGCTCTTCGCGGGAACAGGCTCCACTGGCTATTATCAATGCTGACATAGATGCGGTTATTGCCAAATCTTTTGCCCGCATATTTTATCGCAACTGTATAAACACCGGTTTGGCATTGATAGAATGTGACACCGATCAAATAGATGAAGGTGATGAATTGGAAATCAATTTACAGGCCGGAATCCTGTACAATCGCACCAAGGGTATAGAAATACAGATTACTCCATTACCGGAGGTTATGTTAAAGATATTATCCGAAGGCGGACTGGTGGAACATTTTAAAAAATATGGAACATTTAACTTTGATTAATGTTTATAGAGGAGGTTCAGGATTTGTTACAGGGAGAAAAAATTAAGGTAAACAATGGAGTACTTGAGGTTCCGGATCATCCGATCATTCCCTTTATCGAAGGGGATGGCACTGGTCCTGATATCTGGGCTGCTGCCAGCCGGGTTATTGATGCCGCCGTGGAGAAGGCTTACCATGGTCAGAAATCGATTGTCTGGCAAGAGGTACTGGCAGGGGAAAAGGCCTTTAATAAGAATGGTGAATGGCTTCCAGAGGAAACCCTGCAGGCTATTCGAGAATATATTATAGCTATCAAAGGACCATTAACCACCCCTATTGGGGGGGGGATTCGCTCTTTGAATGTGGCCCTGAGACAGAATCTTGACCTCTATACCTGTCTGCGCCCGGTGCGTTATTTCGATGGGGTGCCTTCTCCGGTAAAAAAACCGGAAGATGTTGATATGGTAATCTTTCGCGAGAATACCGAAGATATTTATGCAGGCATTGAATACCAGGAAGGTACTGAAGAAGTCAAGAAAATTTTGGATTTTCTCCAGCAGGAGATGGGTGTGGAAAAAATTCGTTTCCCCCAAACTTCCGGTATCGGAATTAAACCTGTTTCCGAAGAAGGCAGCAAACGCCTGATCAGGGCTGCCATTAATTATGCCATTAACGAAGGACGTAAAAGTGTAACCCTGGTGCACAAGGGGAATATAATGAAGTTTACCGAAGGAGCGTTCAAGCAGTGGGGTTATGAACTGGCTGATGAGGAATTTGGGGACAGAGTATTTACCTGGGATCAATACGACAGAATCAAAGATGCAAAAGGAACTGAGGCAGCAGACAAAGCCCAGAAAGAGGCTGAAGAAGCAGGCAAAGTTATTATCAAAGATGCTATAGCGGACATCTTTTTACAGCAGATACTTACGCGTGCCAATGAATTTGACGTAGTAGCCACTTTGAATCTGAACGGAGATTATATTTCTGACGCACTGGCGGCACAGGTGGGCGGAATAGGTATTGCCCCTGGAGCCAATATAAATTATGATACCGGCCATGCCATTTTTGAAGCTACCCATGGGACCGCACCCAAGTATGCCGGACTGGACAAGGTTAATCCTTCTTCGGTGATACTGTCTGCAGAGATGATGCTCCGCCATTTACAGTGGCATGAAGCTGCTGATTTGATAATTGCAGCCATTGCCAAGACTATAGACAGCAAGGTGGTAACTTACGATTTTGCCCGTCTTATGGACGGCGCCACTCAGGTCAAGTGCTCGGAATACGCCGATGAACTGATAAAAAATATGTAATATCTGCTTCCAGTGCACATAAGACAGATAATACGACGTAGTTTAATAGACGCAGATTATCGCAGATTTGTATGATTAACGCTGGTTTTTTGATGATTACTGGTCAACAATAGTCCGTTACCATAGTGGGGAGCTTCGTGTGCGAAATAAGAAATCAAAATAAAAAATCCGTGTTTATCTGTGTGTGAGCGAAGCGAACCCGTGGTTAATTAAATACGTAGTCTTTGTCTACTTTTAACTAAGGGTGTGTCAGGCTGAGATGGAGGATATTGGGTTATGAAAATAATTGATTTATATAAAAAAAATAAGGTGGTTTTATCTCTGGAGGTTTTTCCTCCAAGGGCGAATTATCCTGTGGAAACGGTTTTTCAGACTATAGAGGAATTAAAAAAGCTTGAGCCGGCGTATATTTCTGTTACTTATGGAGCAGGAGGAAGCAGCCGGGCCAGGACTGTAGAAATTGCCAGCAGAATTAAAAGGGAATATGGAATAGAAGCTCAGGCTCATTTGACCTGTGTCGGCCATGATAAAAAAGATATAAACTCTATTATGGATCAATTGCTTGAAGAAGATGTTCACAATATTATGGCATTGAGAGGGGACCCGCCGCTGGATGATCCGGATTTTGATTATAGCCGGGGAGAATTTCCTTATGCCAGTGAGTTGATTAAGGAGATAAAAAAAAGAGACGAATTTGGCATTGCTGCTGCGGCTCATCCTGAAGGCCATCCAGAATGCAGCAGGCTGAAAGAGGATCTGTTCTATTTAAAAGAGAAGGTGGATACAGGTGTAGATTTTCTGATAAGTCAACTCTTTTTCGATAACCGGGTTTTTTTTGATTTTGTGGACAGAGCCAGGAGTACAGGTATCAATTGCTTGATAATACCTGGTATTATGCCGGTATTGAATTCTCTGCAGATTAGAAGAATTATATATCTTTGTGGGGCTTCAATGCCGGCCAGGCTTTTGAAGATAGTAGACAAATATGAAGATAAGCCTCAGGATATGGAGAAGGCAGGCATAGAATATGCCAGCAGCCAGATTGAGGAGCTCATTGTTAATGGTATGCCGGGGGTTCATTTATATACCATGAACAGAGCCTGGCAGATTTGCAAAATAGTATCAAATACAGGAATTATCCAGACTGGCAGCAGTGAGAGAGGGAGTTAAATACTTTACTAGTAAAAAACCAGACCCAGGGAACCTGGCCCGGTATGAGTTCCAATCACTGGTCCTACTTCATTGATAAGGATTTTGCCTGGGAAAAATTCTTTAATTTTATCATGGAGAAGCAGAGCTTCATCCAGAGCATCTACATGGATTACTGCCAGCTTTTGTAGATTTTCATAATTATTTAATTCAAATATAATTCTCTCCACAGCTTTTTTCCTGGTCCTAATCTTCTCAAATACTTCGATTTTCCCCTTATTTATACATAATACCGGTTTTATCTGCAGGATACTGCCTATTAATTTGCTTATATGGCTTATTCTGCCCCCGCGGCTGAGATACTCCAGGTCATCTACTACAAAGAATATTTTTAATTGATCCCGTATTTTTCCAATTTCTGCTTTGATTTCATCAATATTTTTGCCAGCCTTTTTTAATTCGCAGGCCTTTATTACTTGAAATGCCAGCCCTGTGGTGGTAGATAGAGAATCTATTATTTCGATTCGTATATCCTTGTTATCCATCATATCTGAAGCAAGTTGAGCTGATTGTATGGTACCCGACAATTGAGAAGATATTAAAAGAACGAGGGCATCATCGTTATTCTGCAGATTTTCATATATATTCAAAAAATCACCGCTCGAAGGTTGAGACGTTAGCGGGAAAATCTTTTCTCTTCGCAGGAGACTGTAATAATCACTATTGGATATATCTATTCCATCCCGGAAGACTTCATTACGAATATGTATATTTAATGGCACTACCTTTACACTGTTGTTTTCTGCAAAATGAGCCGGTAAGTCCGCGGTACTGTCGGTAATAATGTTAAGGGCCATTTACTACCTCCCTGAATGTTAAAAAACATATTGTAAAGCATAACCCTTAGTTATGGAAGATGTCAATAGGGCTAAGTTGTGGGGATACGAAGATAAAATCATCCAACATGGCTATTGATATTAGTGGATGCAGAATACAGATGAAGTGCCAGGGATTTTATAGAATGCTGAGATTTCCCCCGGGCAGCCTGTTCAAGAAGGGTGGCTATTCTGGATATCTCCATAAAACCATACATACCAGCAGTACCCTTGATATCATGGCTGATACTCTGTATGGCTTGTTTGTCCTTGGTCTCAATGGCAATTTGCAATTGTTCAAGCAGTTCTTCCAAAAGGTCTAAAAATTCGGGAATAAGTTCAGTAATAAGCCGGGAAGAACTTTGTTCAGCATCATCCACAGAATCAATTCTTTTATTGATGTGTTTAAATATCTCCTGTGCCAGTTCTTCTCCTCTGAAAGGTTTGGCTATATAGGAAGTACAACCACAGGCCAGGCATTTGTCACGATCTTCACTCATTGCATGAGCAGTCATGGCAATTATAGGTATATCCTGGAAATCAGGATCCTTACACAGGAAAGCTGTGGTTTCATAACCGTCCATTACCGGCATCTGCATATCCATCAATATCAGATCAAAAACCTTTTCCTGAAGTATGCGCAAGCATTCCAGGCCATTTGATACAGCAGTTACTATGAAATCGTAATTTACCAACATTTGAGTTACGATTTTCTGGTTCAGTTGATTATCTTCAACCACTAATATCCTGACTGGATTTAGTTCCAGTGCCATGTTTGCTGAATAATCCGGCTCTATCTGCCGTTCATTTAATGATAAATTGCTTTCAGGAGCCAGTTCCAGGGGAATTCTGAAACTGACATTTGTTCCATAGTCTTCGACGCTGTCAAGAGTTATTTCTCCATTCATTAAGTCAATGACTTTTTTGGAAAAGAAAAGGCCCAGGCCTGTCCCGCCATATTCGCGCGAGTTCGAACAATCAACCTGGGAAAAGGGTTCAAATACTCTGTCTACCTGAGTTGCCGGTATGCCAATGCCTGTATCTGAAACCGATACCCGGAGCCAGTATTTTTCAGCAAAATCTTTTTCAGTGTAAGCTTTCACATTAATTTCACCTTGAGTGGTAAATTTAAGCGCATTAAAAAGAATACTGGAGATTACCTGTGTGAATTTTGCCTGATCAAGTAACACTGCTTCAGTTATCTGCAAATCGATATCTTTGTTTATAATGAGTCCTTTATCTTTTGACCCAGCTTCAATGATACTTATGCAATGATTCAAGAGCTCTTTGAGATTGCAGGATTCTGGATTGAGTTTGATCAATCCTACTTCAATTTTGGAGACATTCAGAATCTGGTTTATCCAGCCCAAGAGGTGCTCCCCGCAGCTTCTGATAATTTCCAAATTGGCTGATTGCTCATTGTTCAGGCTGCTTTCTTGGAGCAGGTCAACTGCTCCAAGAATCCCTATCATAGGAGTCCTCATTTCATGACTCATATTGGCTAAAAACTGAGTTTGGGTCATATGGGCTGTTTGTGCTTCCTGGCGGCTCTTAACCAGTTCAGTAATATCAGTAGAAATAATAATTATGCTATTAGTTTCCTTGTTTTCTGTAAAAGGGTTGATGCGATGCATAAAAACTCGTTCCTCACCATTCAAACGCAGTGTATGTTCCTCCTGGCAGCTTTGCCCTTCTTTAATCTGATGATAAATGGCTGAAATTTTTTCCTGGTCAAAATTCAGGATATCCAGTAGAAGCTCATCGCAAGAAATGTTGGTTTTATTAATGGACAAAATCTTCCTGGCCTGGTTATTCAAATAAACTATTTCGCCTCCAAGATTCAAGACAATAATACTCTCTTGAATGTTCTCCAGGATATGAACCTGATATTCCAGCTTTTTTTCTGCCAGGATTTTATCACTTACATCAATGAGATTGGATTCAATACAATCTATTTCTGCATTATAGCGGCTGAACATTTCAAAATGTTTAATAGTTCTATCCTTGCATATTCCTTGAACAGGGAAATTAGCTACTACCTGTTTAATTTTCAAGAGATTGCTGAGCTTTTTCCCTTCTTCCGAATCTGCCCACAGACAATCTGAAGGAAGTCCTTTCATTTCAGAAGCTGAGTCATAGTGGAACAATTCGGCCAACTTATTATTGGCCATAATTACTTTGCCATCAGCCATTGAACAGGTAATCAAGCCTACCTGAGCGGTGTCGTATAAAGAACGGTATTTTTTTTCGGAAGCTATTAATTTTTCTTCAAGCTCCATATCTTTATCAATATTTATTGCTATTCCCGTGCCACCTTGAAAAATACCGTTTTCATCAAATATTGGAGAATTATAAATTCCCAAATTAGTTACTTTCCCGGAAGGAAGCAGTAGACGACAGCGACAACTTAACGGGCCCTTATAAATACTATCCAGAATATATTGCTTCTCTTCCCTGTCATCCGGATGAACCCAGTCCAGGCAAAAAGTGTCCAAGAAGTCTTCTGGAGCATAACCGGTTTGTTTTATTGTGCTTTTGCTTACAAAGGTCAAGATACCATTTTTATCATAGGTATATATTACATTGTAGGAATTTTCTATTATATCACAATATTGCCTCCTGGAATATTCTAACATCTTTTCCGTTTTATGCAGGCGATGGACAAGAAGCAAAACGACAAAAGACATGATTGATATAAAAATAAATAAGGTTGAATAAAAAAAAGCTCCGCTAGAAAAATGATTATTTATGTCCAATACCGTCAGCAATAATATGCCGGTTACGAACAGCATTAAAGGCAGCAGGTATTTGCCAATTTTTCCTGACATAAGCAATCCCCCAATCCATATTTTGATCCTGTTTATCAGGTTCTTCCTAAAAAAGCAACAAATATTAACAGAGAGTATCTATAAGATACAACAAAAATCCTGCAAAACTTGTCTTCTTATGGGAAAAACATAGGACTTTTTTTAAGTTTTAATGACAAATAATGTTAAATATGCGGGTAATATTATGCTTAAGGAAAAAATTTCTCTTAAGTTGTAAAAAAATATTGCTCTTTTTCTATTAAGGAAGGAATTTATCAGCGCCAGGGTGAATTATTTTCTATGGTTGATATCTTGTTAAAATGAAATGGAGGTGTCTTTTGGTGAACCGTTCTAGTCTTTTATGGGTTTTAGTCCTGATAGTGTTTTTTGCTGTTTCCGCTTCCTTCTTTACAAATTTGTCCTCTGTAAGTGCAGAGCAGTTGATCAAGATATATATTGATGGGGAGGAGATTGAAACTGATGTTCAGCCCTTTATTGTGGATGGCAGGACTATGGTACCGGTTCGTTTTATCAGTGAAGGCCTGGGAATGCATGTTGCATGGGATGAGCAAAGCCGCAGTGTAATTATCACCAGTAAGGAGATGGCAGTGGATCTTCAGCCTGAGTTTCCAGAAAAGGCTGATTTCCCGGAAAACATAGAAGATATAAGTATTATGGGAGAATCACTGGCCAGCAGGGAAGATTTAAAGGCAATCTTGTGGGAGAACAATCCTGATGCCCCAGACCTGGTGGATTATTACCTGGATATAGGCCGGGAATATGGAATAAGAGGTGATATTGCATTCTGTCAGGCAGCCAAGGAGACCGGGTGGTGGAAATTTGGAAACCTGGTCAAAGCTGAGCAGAACAATTATTGTGGACTGGGTGCTACCGGTAGTCCTGCTACCGGAGATGAGGATCTGCGAGGTGCAGACCCGTCCAGGATATGGTTCGAGAAAGGTATGCACGGGGCATTTTTTGATTGCCCGGCTACTGGTGTAGAGGCTCATATTCAACATTTATATGCTTATGCATCAAAAGAGCCTTTGCCAGAGGGCAAAGTGGTAGTTGATCCACGGTTTAATCTGGTTAACCGGGGAATAGCTTCTTGCTGGCTGGATTTAGGCGGGAAATGGGCATATCCGGGTTATGATGGGACAAAGTATGGGAGTTTATCGGAAGCATTTGATAATTGTGATACATACGGACATAGTATTATTAATAACTATTATATAAAGGCTTTCTCTACTGGCAAAAGCAAAATATGATTAAGTATTGAACAGGGGATCAGGCACCTGGCCAGGTTAAATTCCCGTTTATTTGGGTGAAGAGTTGACACTAAGTGCTGGCCCGGCTAAGTTTCATAATTAAAAAGGCAGGTTAAAACCTGCCTTTATTAATTATGATAAATATTTTATGGGCTGATTTACTTCACCCAGGGACCGAAAGGCTTGCCTACTGGCAGGACGACTTGACCGTAATGGGTGTTAAGTACGGCGGCAGCAGAACCATAAAAAGAAAAGATCGATATTCCCAGTTCTGACCAGGCAGCCAGTTTATGCCAGGCTTCTCCTCCCCAGCCCAGCGTACTCATGAACAGACCCAGGAAAAGCAGGTCAATCAAAAAGAATATAGTAAAGAGAACCTTATGTGTTCCCATCGCACCTACAGTCATATAGACGGTAAAAATAAAATACCCCAGAAATGCAAAGCCTAATTGATGCACATCAACAACCGCACCTTCTGCCAGACCAATAGTACCATTTCCCATCATCCAGGTCATTCCAACTGCAAACCAGAAAAACCCATATCCGCAAAAAGCAGTAGCTCCAAAAGTATTGTTGTGCTTGAAATCATAAAGTCCAGCTACAAATTGAGCAGATGCGCCCAAAAAGATAGCCCAGGGAATAATATAAGCGGTACCGCTGGTTATCCCCAGTTTTTGCGAAGAGGCTACAAGGGTTACCATTGCTAGCCCCAAGAGGCCCAGTGCTGATGGATTGCCAACCAGCTCCTGAACTGGCCCGTTGATTTTTACTTCGTTAATATTTGACATAACTACCTCCTAAAATGATAAAAATGTATGTTGTATAACTGTGATGTCAAGTCGTAAATTCCTGAGCCTCCCTTCTTAATGTATTATATTGGTGTTAATAAATAACCATTTGTATATTCAACATATTTTTCAAAAATCCTGTTGAGTTTGTGACTTTTTTCTTTTTTATTAGTTTTTTATGTAACAAATGATAAGCAAAATATTCACAGTAGACAGAGAATGCGCAGCAGGGACTCTATCCATAGTTACTTGTTTCGAAAAATAAGCCGATAACGATTATTTATAGAAAAGCAAGTATAGCGCGCTTTTTGCAAGGAGGGGGAAACGCCGACGTAACGACCGTTGATGCAGCCATCGAGGAACAACTTGGCGAAGGCGAGCAGGCCATTGGTGTGGGACAGGGGGTGGGTTGGACAGGGGGACGGTTCTTTTGTCATAACCCGAGGGGTTATGACAAAAGAAC
>Ga0334889_1000954_pt1 | contig 41320 bp, 36 predicted proteins | sample GraSluR1_MG_2_FD_207222 | JGI IMG/M metagenome (GOLD analysis project Ga0334889, IMG submission 207222) | Sludge microbial communities from methane-producing bioreactor in Wageningen University, Netherlands - Granular Sludge_8_08-R1 | ecosystem: Engineered > Bioreactor > Anaerobic > Unclassified...
TAATTTCTGATTGGTTTCAACATAATTTTTAACCCAAATAGCAGCATCAGTGGTTTGATCAACCGAAAAAGTCCCAACATAATTAACAACAAAACTCCACGGAACAACACCAACATTCACCGGCAACACACCACTAGAGTTGTAGGAATCTAAAATTTTACTATAAGTATAAACAAGATTCTGATACCCAAAATACGTGCCAAGATTAGAATAAGAAGAATAATTAGGCGCCATCAAGTAACGATCCATATAAGACTTCACCCGACCCGCAATCTCAACATACTTCAACAAAGACAAACTACCCATTTTCTGCGAATCCTTAGGCGCAGTCGCCTCCTTATAGTTTTTCGCAAGGTCTGTGGGAGTAGTGTCATTATTCTGAATTTTTAACGTTACTGTGGTCAAAAGTTTCAGGAAAGATGACATGGAAATCTGTTTAGTTATAGTTGATCCCTGGAAAATAGTGCCAGTTATGGTTACTGTGGTCGGTAATTTCTGATTGGTTTCAACATAATTTTTAACCCAAATAGCAGCATCAGTGGTTTGATCAACCGAAAAAGTCCCAACATAATTAACAACAAAACTCCACGGAACAACACCAACATCCACCGGCAACACACCACTAGAGTTGTAGGAATCTAAAATTTTACTATAAGTATAAACAAGATTCTGATACCCAAAATACGTGCCAAGATTAGAATAAGAAGAATAATTAGGCGCTATCAAGTAACGATCCATGTAAGAGTTTACCCTACCCGCAATCTCAACATACTTCAACAAAGACAAACTACCCATTTTCTGCGAATCTTTTGGCGCTACCGCATTTTTATAGTTTTCCGTGAGATCTACAGGCGTATGATCGTTATTATAGATTTTTAATGTTACAGTGGTTAAAAGTTCAAGGAAAGAAGGCATTGAAATAGTAACTCCACTTATTACTACGCTATTTGGTAGTCTGTTATTCTTTTCAGTAAAAATAACAACTTCAGTAGCAGCATTAGTGATCAAGGATGCATCAAAAGTAAATTGGTTGTTGGTTATGGTATTGTCAGAAGAGGCTGAACTTCTTATTAACCGGTTATTAGCAGATATGAAGTTACCATTTATGGTATTGGAATTACTGTTGTTCTGCAAGTCTATCCCAATATTACTGCCATTTATGGTGTTTCCATTGTTGATAATGTTTCCAGTAGATTTGTTGAGTTTTATTCCAGTTTGAACATTGTTCTTGATGTTGTTGTGGCTGATTCGATTGTTTTGACTTTGCCGAATTTCAACTCCACTATCCTGATTATCATTTATGTTATTATCAGTAACCACATTACCTTGAGAATCATCAATAATAGCAACACCATTCTGATTATTTGAGATGTTATTTCTTTGGATGGTGGTACTATTGGAGCCATTAACAGTAACTCCAGTCCCTGTATTGCTAGTTATTTTATTATCTTCTATTTTGACATTTTCAGAATTTTTTATGGTTACTCCAGAGGATCCCTGGGTGATGGTGTTTTCTTTTATATTATTGTTGTTTCCCCCTTCACAGTAAACCCCATTACTGTTACCAGAAATTTCATTGGATGATATTGTACAACTACTTGCTCCAGAAATAGCGATAGCCGAAGATGTGGAAGCGCCATTTAAAAAGAATCCCCTTACTGTTGTTCCACTTCCCCCAGTATTTATGGTGATAATTGGGTTTTGAGCATTTGAGGGAGTTATTATAGTGCTAATACCACTTCCTAAAAGGTTTATTTTTTTGTCAATGATTATATTTTCGTTATAAGTGCCTGAAGCCACATTTATGGTGCCAAAAAAGGTTAATGCATTTAAAGTTGAGGTTATTGTTTTCATGGGCCCCTTAGTTCCACCCATATAGGTGGCGCTTGTTCCATCCCATGAATCATTTCCATTAGTAGCATCTACATAGAAATTGTTGATAAGTTGTCGATCCCCATGATACCAGGCATCAGCTGCACTTTCATCATAGGCAGTTGTTTGAGCAACAGATGGAAATGCCCCATTCCAATCACCTACAAATGCGGCATAACCATTATTATTTCTCCAGACCTGCACGCCATTATAAAGATTGGATTTAGTAATTACTTCACCATTATTTTGAGTGTTAGCTTCCTGAAAGTTGGTGGCACCATTTAAAAAGTCGTATATTATATCAGCACCGTTCCAGGCTGTGGCATAGTAATTAGCACCGGCTCCAGTAAACATTTGAGCGAAGTTATAAATTGTTTCTGTTGGGTTTGCCACTTGGAAATTTTCCACCCATCCTGTGGAAAAACAGGCGTGAAGTAAGAATACAGGAATATCCTCTTTGAATGGGGCTGTGAAAAGATCACCAGACCATCCTTCCCTCATCTGCTCCCCAATACCCCAAATAAAATCATTAGATCCAGTTAATGCAAAGGGAGGGCTAGCAGTACCTCCAGCCATGTTGTAGTGTCCAGTTTGATAACCTCCATGACCAGCATATATAACGGCATCAGCACCGTACATGCCCTTTAAAATATTTTCTGTAGTAGCATCATTCCTATATAAATCCAGAACGGGATATCCTCTAGCCCTAAGATCAGCTGCTAATTGGCTGGTCTCCTGATACGCAACAGACAGATCATTTTTTGAATCCCCAATAATAAGTATATGCGCTTCAGAAGCCCCCATACTCCCAACAAGGGAGAAAAATAGTGTTATTATTAATAAAACATTTTTTAATCTAATTTCGGTAATTGTCAATATTCACACCTAAGTTTATTATCCAAATGATTATGATTATTTTTAATAATTTTTTTCACCTTAATATATTATTTTATGGAACTTGTGTGACGCATATCACTAAGAAACGTAGAAATTTTTTTCAACGTCTGAAAATGGTTTTTATGTTAAATAAGACTAATAAATAAGCTAATTTTTTTAAAAAAAAATGATATTAAGCTTCAAAGAGAATAAAGGCTATTTCAAATTTTTAATTAATGCGCCAATATTTTTTAGATATGTTCTAAAAAAGAATAATTTTCATAAAATATTATGAAATAATGATGGAATCACCACTTTAAACCGTTATTTTAACTATTTTAAAATATTTACCACTGTAAATAGTAGTTCCAGAGTTGGTGAATGATTCAAGAAGATTCATTGCACGGCCATCTGCAGAGGAAGCCATGTTATTTCCAGGAACACGTTGAGTCATATTGGTACTGTTGATCATATTAACTGGAGGTTGCATATTCATGTTGTTGGTCATGTTTCCTGGTGGTCCATTATTAAGATGAGTCATGTTTCCTGAAGGCCCATTGGAACTGTTTGTAGTGTTTCCAGGAGGTTTATTGCCCCTTAAAATTTGATTCTGGCCATTCTGAAATTTTTCTCCTATATTGAAAATCATATCTAAATTATTAGGCAAAATGGACGGTCCATATGGCAATAGGAAACTTGCATCATAGTTTGTATTGGTATCAGAACCAGGCCATCGACCATTATTTACTGTCGTATCATTCTGTTTTGACTGAGAAGTTTTAGAAAATTGTGCGGAACCTGGAGATGAAGATGTTTCATTATCCTGAGAACTAACCGAGTAAATTGTGAAGTTTTGATAGTTATCCTGAAGTCCTTGAACATTTTCAGTTACATTGACCTTATTGTTATTTCCCAGATCTCCTAAAACATATTCAACCCAGTATGTAGTTTCGAAATCAGCTGCAAGTATTATAATATTTTCATCAGTACTATTTGCAAATGATTTCTTCATTTTAATCAGTTCATTGTACTCATCTGTGGTAATAGTGGGACCTAAATTCTTAAAAGATTCAGAAGCCGTGTGATAACTGGAAAATGCAAAGATCATTGCTATTGATATAACCAGAATAGTGGTTACCTTTTTCTTGGAAGGATATTTTGTCATGAATTCAGTTTCCATGAATTTCAGCCCTAATGGAACCACAAGGGCAATGGGTAAAAAAGCCATTAAAAGAAATCTTGATTGGTACTGTGAGGATGTTATGGAGGTTAAAATTAGGAGAATTATGGTTAGAGAAATATATATCCATGCTAGCAGATTATTTTTTGGGATTATCAGGGAATCCTTGTCTACGATTTTTTCTTTTAATCCACGGCATAGTATGATAACTGATGCTGTAATCCCTAAGATATATGGTAGACTGCAAAAAATGATTCCAGATAGAGGGTTACTCATTGATCCCGATTCTGTTACTGCGGCTGAAGAATTGAAAAACGACATTACAGTACCATATTTTGTGTACATCACAGGGTATACTAAAAAAAGCACAACCAGACAACCCAAAACCAGGAATCCGGACAATCCAAAAATCTTCGTGTCGTAAATTGGCAATTTGTGTGTTTTTATAACCTTCACCATTATACTGAAGGATAACAGTGCAAAAAACAATACAATTGCCAGTGCTCCTGTGTAGATGTGAGTTAACAAATTTACACATAACAGGAGTAAGGTTAAAACACCATATCTCTTCCACTGCTTAATGTCTTCAAACCAGCAGATCGCAAAATAGATGAATACTGATAGGAAAAGAACCCCTACCAGGTTTTGCATGTAATTACCAATCATGGCAAAGTAATTGACATTAACAGTGACCATGAATGCGCTTAAAAGTGCGGGTATTTTGGATCCTATGTTTCCTCCATTTTTTGTTTTGGTGTAAAATTCTGTGAGTAAAAATGCGGGAATGGTCAAAAATGAGCCTATGAAGGCCATTCCTATTTTCACTCCTAAAAATGATTTTCCAGATAGGATTACAAAAGGAGTGAGTAGGTAGTATGCCAATGGTGGGTCATTACTCAATGGGAATCCATATTGTAATATATTACGAACCTGGATATCATAGAAAGCACCGTCTATTCCGTATGAAAGAGAATAGCGCGTTAAAACAAACATGTCAAGGGCAAAAGAGAATATGAAAATGGCCACCAATATTACTAAATAATATCTCTGTTTAAGGAATTTAATTAATCCTCTGGCAGAAAGGGCAATATTATTCTTTGAATTTAAAGTTTCAATCATTAGAATTCCTACCTTCTTTTTATATTATTTTAATGATGAATGGGTTTAATCAACTTCTTTGGTTAAGATGTAAGGGCTCTAAGTTTTTTTAGCGATAGAAGCGTTTTTTTAAGTTATTAAATCTTAGAGCCCTTTATAACCAATGAAATGGTTATCATGTTTTGTTTGTTGACCATAAAATCATCATGGCCAAAAGTTGTGAGTTTTGAGGATACATTTCAGGATGTGAACCAGTCAAGAGCACCCTCCCTGAACCATAATTTTCCCCTACTATTGCAAGATAATCCTTATAATCCGTTTTGTTATCGGCATAATAAGCAAAGGAATAAACGTCTGAACCTGTGGTGTACATGGCAGGCCCATTTTGATGGTATATGTTCAGTGTTGTTTCATTGGATAAAGCACTTCCAGATGGTGTGGTTGAAATGGACAATAAACCATTATAATTCACAGTTCTTGCATTAATGGATGATAATCCCCATCCAGGATAACTCTCACCAAAACTGTTAGATGCTGCATAAGCCCCTGCACATATACCCAGATACCCATTACCATTGCTTATAAATTGCTTAATAGCATCAACATTGATATTTCTGCTTTTAACGTAAGTTAGAGAATTTCCGCCAGGCATTATCAGGATATCGTAACCAGATAATGTGTTTGAGTTAATTTTATCCGTGGTGTCATACTCGAAGTAATAACCATTGGTGAGATTTAAAATGTTACTTTCATCTATGCATGTTTTTACTCCCTCAACACTTTCTTCCATGGTCCCCTCCCCACTGAATATCAGAATTCTAACCACTTTAACCTCATTTGAAAGGTTGTTAACATTTGTTTCTTGGCCATAATCCTGATAGGCGCCCACTATATTAACAGCAGACAGAATAGCCACCATAATAAATACGAGTGAATAGATGACTCTTTTATCGATGAAAACTCCTTTTATTATAATTCCTTTTATATGAAATCCTCCAGCATAATCTATGCTATTCGATGTCTATTTTCTTAAATCAATACATAAAAGTAGTTTTTCCCATATTTAACCGAAGTTTTACCGGTTCCGTACAGTCTACACCCAGATTTTACCCAATTTCAATTCCTGTTAAATTCGGGATAATAAACGTAAACCGTAAAATAAACTAACCCCACTTCAAGGGCGCCTACAATAATCAGCCTAATTATAATAAAGCTAATATAATAATGCAATATGAGAAAAAAACGTCGAAGAAAAACTATAAAGTTAAAATAAGAATAAATAACTAATTTATAGATATGGCCAAAAAAATATTACTGGAATGATTTCTACAGGATTTATTTACTTCCAACTTATTTTCAAAAGTGCTGCTAGGGCTATTAACTGACTAATGTTAATCATGAAAAGTGGATAATCATTTCCATGGCCTAATCCAGACGGATCTGGTGGTGGGGGTGGTGCTAGAAAGCCCATGGATAATATATTCTGGATCAGTAAGAAAGTGCCAAATATTAAAAGACCAAGGGTATATTCTGACTTCCACTTCCTATAATTCTTCCAGTAGATTGTAAGTAAAATTACTATAATTGATATATTGGCCAAAGCCACTACCATACCTATGTATCTTAACATTTTATCCTCTCCAAATCCTTTTTCATTTCTTTTCAGATTCCTTCCAGATCTGTTTAAATGAATCAAAATTTTCTTCCATGGTATTTGAAAGCATGTAAACAGTTCCGTATTGCCCTTCGCCACAAGTAATTACCATGTTATTCTTGGTTAAAACATTTAGATGGTGTTTGACCGTTTTATAATCTAAATCAAGAGTTTTAGCAAGTTGATTTGCATTATATGGGCGATTATTGAGTTCATTGATCAGCCGGGCTCGATTAATCCCACCCCTAGTTCCAGCTATCAACCACCAAAGTAAGCCCTCCATATGTATCACATCTTAATCCATTGCCATCAATATAAACCCTTTAATAATAACTTGATTTTTTAATTATGGATTATTAATCAAAGGATTTATAATTATTTGAAATTAGCCGGAAGATATTTATAAAAATAAGAATAGTTTTTTCCTATTAATCAATCTGAAAAGCATCAAAAATGGTTCATTCGGCTGTTCTGTTCCATATAAGTAACATGAAGTATCATATTATATCCTATGATTAAAATTTCCAATCAGGAAGCCGCGGTGCTGGGAATACTATATGAACATCATCACTACGCCCCTAGAATCGAAGAAATAATGGTCAAAAGAGGGATGGATGAATGGGCAGATATAGAGTTTCCATCAATACCCCACATCCTAAAAAAACTGGAAGAAAATAAATTAGTGAAAATAAAAAGCAGGAATAATGACGATCCTTCCAGAAAAGTTTATTACATAACTGATAATGGTAAACTGGTGCTTAAACAAAAAATCAAGTCAATACTATCAAAGAAGGAAAAAATAATTCATCCATTCGATCTGGGACTGGCAAACATTCACATCCTTCAACACAATGAAATAATTAAAAGCCTTGAACTGTATCTAAAATCAATTGAAGAACGTATTCAATACTTAGAACACTCCATCAAAGTACAGGAAGAAAATAATATACCTTATAATTTTATATCCATTAGTAGTAGGTCTATTCCTGTTTTAAAGGCTGAAAAGATGTGGATAAAAGAATTCATAGATGAAATCGGAGGAAAATTAAAGTAATACTAACAGAACTCGGTAAAGTATCATGAAAAATTGAAACAATAGTTTATGCTTTTATATGGAAAAAATATTCATAAGACAAAACAGAAATATAATTGATGCTGATTGACATATTTAACGAGTCAAATCACATAACCCCAAAAATATAGTTTACTCAGTCTACTTGAGTGATTAGATGGTTAAAGACATGAAAAAAAACATGGAAGAAATGAAGTATTCCTTTGCTATTCTTAATTCCATCTTTGAAGGTCCTGAAAATATAATCGCTTTCTCACTCGACCAAAATTATCAATACATCTTCTTCAACCAGACTCACAGTCAAACCATGAAGAATATCTGGGGAGTTGATATTGAGATTGGTAAAAGCATGCTGGACTACATCTCATATCCTGAAGACCGTGAAAAAGCCAAAGAGAACTTTGACCGTGTGCTTTCCGGTGAAAATTTCATAGTTATTGAAGAGTATGGGGAGGAAAGTCTTAGCCGTAACTACTGGGAAAACATATACAATCCGATCCAGTCAGATGATAAGATAATAGGCATTAATGTATTCTGTATTGACATAACTGAAAGGCAAAAAGCTGAAGAAGCTCTTAAATTAAGTCAGATCCGTCTGGAAAACGCCATGGATCTGGCAAAACTAGCCAACTGGGAATTAGATCTTTCCAATAGAATTCTTACATTCAATGATCGGTTCTATTCTTTGCTGGGCACCACTGCTGAAAAGGAAGGTGGTTACAAGATAAAATTGGATACATATATCCAGAGATATGTGCATCCCGATGATGTTCAACCACTTGCTGAACTCATAGAATCATCCTTTAAGGAGGAAAGTTCAGTTTTTAGTAAGGAAATTAACCACCGTATCGTCGGCAATAATGGTGAAATCAGGCATGTGGCAATTCAGATAAGATTTATACCAGCAACAGAAGATGAAAGTGCCTATGTTTACGGAACAATTCAGGATATTACAGAACGAAAAAAGGTTGAAGAAAAACTGAAAAAATCCTTGGATGAAAAGGAAGTTCTGATAAAAGAGATACACCACAGGGTTAAGAATAATCTCATGGTTATATCCAGTCTCCTGAACCTTCAATCACAATACATAAAAGATAAGGAAGCTTTGAGTATCTTCAGGGAAAGTCAGAACCGTGCTCGTTCAATGGCCCTCATACATGAACGTTTGTATCGATCTTCGGACCTTAAACGGATAGACTTTGGGGATTACATTGAAACTCTTTCTAAGGATCTCTTCCATAGTTATATAACCGACCCCCGCAAGGTTCAACTGAATCTGCATGTGGAAAATTTAATGGTGGATATAAACACCACCGTGCCCCTGGGCCTCATTGTCAACGAATTGATTACTAATTCCATGAAACACGGATTTGTCGGTGATTCAAATGGTGAAATCAACATAGACTTCCATAAAGACGGTGATGAATTTGTACTGGTAGTTGAGGATACCGGTGTTGGACTTCCAGATGACATTGACTTTAGAAACACATCAACACTGGGGCTGCAGTTAGTGAATAATCTAACCACCCAAATCAATGGCAAAATTGAATTAGATACAGAGAACGGAACTAAATTTAGGATAACCTTTAAAGAACAATACACATAGCAGTTGATTCCTAATTTTGCTCTTTCCTGAAATCATAAGAAGTTCACTACATCTTCAATAAATTTCAATGTTCCCATCTCTATCTGCTGGGTTAAACCATCCAAATCTGAAAAATCTGGCGCGTCAACCAAAACATGTTCAAGAATAGAATCAACACCCTTAGTGGTTGATGGGATGTGGTATTCCTTCCAGTTGCCTTCTTTTATGAGTTCCCAGTATCTTTTTTGAACCTTTTTATTAGATCCTGCTAACCATACTTCGAATTTGAAGGTTTCATGAACAAAAACAATGGCTATTTTAAGTTTCCTATTCTTTAATGACTCTGGAGAGAAAGAGAAATAGGTCATGTCCATGTAACCATAATAAATCCCAGATAAAGAATATTCAGGGTATTTATTCTTCAAATGCACTCTTAGATCCATGATATATTTCATCAATCCTTGGTAGGCCTTCTGGATGTAACCTTTATCCACCTGTTTCTTGTATTCCTGCATATATTCCTGAAAGGATTCCATATTAGTTATTCTCCTAAAATAGCTTTAGAAAACTTACTAAATCCAATTATGTTGATAAATATTCCCATACGTTTTTTTATACCCTTTTTGTTGTAATAATCTAATATTTTTCCGATGTAATCTATAACCTGGTCATCAGAAAGGTTTTCAGCTAATAGTTTTCCTTTACGGACTTGAAGCCCACATGTCCCTCCAACCATCATTTTCCAGCCCTTTGGAGTCCCAATGAGGCCTATGTCCCTGACTGCTGATTCTGCACATGAACTGTTGCAGCCAGAAATGGATATTTTTACTTTATTGGGTGTTTCCATTTTGTGGAAGGTTTCGTCAATCCTTAATCCCATTTCTATGGTGTTTTGATATCCCTTCTTACAATAAGTGTTCCCCGTGCAAAATTTAACTGCTCTTACACATTTTCCAATATGACCCCCCGGTTCCATATCCAGATCATTCCAGATATCATCAATGTCTTCCTCTTTAACACCATAGAAACCAATCCTATGCTCGGAAGTCATTTTAATTGTTTTAATCTGATACTTTTCAGCTACATCTGCAATTTTATGTAAAGTTGTAGGATTTACTAAACCACCAGGGATGTAAGGTATTATAGTGTATGTTTCCATTCCTCTCTCAACTGCGGCTCCTTTCTCCGGAACATTTTCTTTCTTTGGCATGTTTTCACCTTAATTGGTATTTATCAAAAACATAATTATTAAAACTATAATTAGAGATAAGTATGGATGTGAGGGGTTTGTATGATTACCGAACTTACCGAGAGCAAACAACTTAAAAAAGAATTGTTTTCATTCTTGATTATTACGTTTACAGCTACTACATTTGTTACACTTGCGATTTATTTAATTTCTGGCCCCATATCCAGTTCACCATCCAAATTATGGTATATGACACTTCAAGTGTGTATGCTGATACCAGCCAGCACAGCCATAATCTGTATGTTATACTTCAAATCACCAGCCCTATCCAAGGAAACAAAAATTGTTTTCACATTATTCCTGTTTTATGTTATTCTATTCTGCTTTGAAAGTTATGTTAAACCAATTTTAGGAACTGTAGGAATGCCTATGGTTGCATTACAACCGACATCTGTGGAAATACCGCTGCTTTCCATGATTGTTGCTTTTACAGGAATTTTAACCGTAATCATCCTGAACTTGAAAAAGCAATGGAGGAAAAACCTGGAATCCTCAAAACTTTTCTTTGGAAAAAATTTAAAGAATTATGTGTTTATACCCCTTCTTCTTTCATTGATAACAATTTTCAGCTTTATCCTAAATTACATTTTTGGATTGGGCGTTCCAAGTAGAGAATTTAGTCTTTACCTTTTCTCTAACACTTTAATACCGAGTATTTTCCTCTCATTCTTGGTTTTGTGGCCAAATTACTTTGGTGAAGAGTATGGATGGAGAGTGTATCTCCAGGACAGGTTATTCCCCCTATTAGGCGGTTATAAAGGAGTTCTTACACTGGGAATTATCTGGGGGCTTTGGCACACTCCCCTAATTCTGGTGGGACTCAATTTTCCAGGGCAACCCCTGCTTGGAATAGTTCTAATGGTTATTTCTACAATTATAATGGGGATTATTTTCAGTTACGCTGTTTTAAAAACTGGAAGTGTCTGGATAGCAGTGATCCTGCATCTGATTCTGGATACGATTTATCCAGTAGCCCAGTATTATATTGCAACCCCCTTTAATCCAGTATTCTCATTTAGAACAGGAATTTATGGTTTCGCTCTCTTAGCATTATTTGCAGTGGTCTTATTAAGGTCTAAAGTCTGGAAAACTGATAAAAATTTGTTAACTGATTAAATTAGATTTTACTTGGAAGCATGGTTAATAATAAGTGGGGAAATTGCAATTAGGAAGTTACAATAGGATCAATGCTAATGAGAGATAAAAGATTTATAGCTGAACATCGTGGCGGACCTCTGAAGAAGGAACAACACTACCAGTTAACAGAATGGGCCTGTGCCTGTTCAAAGCATATATTGTATCTTTTCGGTGAAGAAATAGATGTAAGACTGATAAATGCACTTAATGTAGCTTTGGAGTGGACTAAAGGAAATGTATCAGTTGGTGATGCTATGAAATCTTCAAGAGATGCCCATAAAGTTGCCCGTGAGGTTTCAAATCCCACTGCAAGGGCAGTGGCTCGTTCTGTTGGACATAGTGTTGCAACTCCCCACATGGCTGACCATTCACTAGGAGCAGCATGGTACGCCCTAAAAGCAGTGCAAAGTGCAGGCTGTTCAACAGATGCCGAAAAAGAATGGCAGAATGAAAAACTTCCATCAGAAATTAAAGAACTGATCTTAACTGCTAGGGAAACATCTAGATTTAAAAATATAGACATCTGAGCCATAAGAATAAGTCACCATTGAAGTCTCAATAATAAATATATGAAAAATAGATTTAGCCCATTATGTCCCTGCGCTGGTAGGCTAAAAGTCCCATTAATACAAGTAATGCTGCTACAATTGAAAGCAGAATAATTGGCGTTTTTATGGTATCCCCTGCAAGTAACTGGGGTATGTGGGTAAAGGGAGAAATATTTAGTATCCACTGATTTATATCAAAAAATTCGCCCAGTAAATCAATAACCACTATCACTGCCAGTGCAACCCAACTTAAGGAAGCCAATCGCGGGAATGCTCCAAATAAAAGCATAGAAATACCAGTAAAAACCCATATGGCTGGTAAATACATCAGAGCAGCTCCCACAATACGAATAGTAACATCAGATATGTCGTTGGTTAGTAAACCATAGCTTAAGCCCATGCTCAAGGCAAATATAATCAGAACCAGGGCCGGGGCGAAAACAGCAAATATCATGTTACTGACTGCCCACCCATTCCTACTAACAGAACTGGTGAGAACCATTTCAGAATATCTGTTTGATTCCTGTGACTGGAGCTTTAAAGTAGCCAAAATGGCATAGAATGCGAATATAAGACTTAAAAACGATAACATCATAGTAAAATAGCTATCAGTTATTCCAGCGTTACCTCCTAATTGCAGAATCAGATGAACAAATTGAGGATTGCCAGAAATCATATCTGTGATAGTTTGGGCAGTAAATCCAAGCATAATCCCCATTAGGATGAATATTATTATCCAGAATGTTAACATACCTCTGTGCAGTCTCCATGCCAGAGCCAGTGAACTGCGCAAGTAATTAGATGCTCTGGCTGGGCCCGGCCTCTGGCTTATGATTCCCGCCCCTAAATCTCGCATGGATGAGAGCCAGTAAGCCATAATAGTCATAAATATGATGAAAAACAAGAATATTCCAAATATCCACATTTCATTCCCTGCAAAAGGACCAATATGGTGCACCCAACCATAGGGCGATAACCAGGAGACCCAAGAATAATCACCATCATCCCATCCAAAAACACGTACAATGAAAAAACCTACCAGAAGACCTGCCATTAAATAGCGGGCATCTCCAGAGTTTTCTGTTAACTGAATCACCACACCAGTTATAGATGTAAATAAACACCCGAAAGCAGCTAAACTCATCCCCATAACCAGTGAATTATAAACATCTAGCCCCTGTGCTGCTAATCCCAGACATATCAAAACTGCGATGATTAAATTCACCGCAAATGTGGTGACAAGGGCTGCGCTCAACACTGCCTGCCTGCCTACTCCAGCAGAGTTAATTAATTCTAGTCGTCCTTTCCTTTCCTCACTGCGGGTATGTCTGACCATTAAAAATACACCCATCAATCCCATTATAAGTGAGGCAGGAAACCCTATTCTCCATACAGTTAGACCTCCTATGGATGGATCGAGCAATGACCCTAGAAGTGAAACAACTGCAGGATTATTCTTCATTTGCAGATAAAATGCCATACGTACCGTTTCATCCGAATAGAGGTTGATAAAGCTGGCAGCGACAAATGCAACCAGCAGGACCATGAAAAGGATCAATAAAGGTATGATTATCTTATCTCTCTTCAACATGAGGCGAATAATGGTTAGAGTACCAGAGTAATCATCCCTACTTCTCATTTGATCATTCTCCAGCGGTTTCTTCCTCTGAAATCGAAGCTTATTCATCACCGTAATATCGGATGAATAACTCGTCTAATGTAGGAGGTGCACTTAAAAGGGATTTGATACCATATTGTGTCATATATTTTAGTATAGAATCTATTTTTTCCGTATCCACACTGAAATGAGCATGGGTACCTTCCAGGGTAAGATTATGAACTCCGGGCAATTCTTCCAGGCCAGAGGTGGGTTTCAGGGTATCCACGGTTATCGAAGTGCGGGTGAGGTGCCTTAATTCTTCAAAGGTGCCTGTTTCTATGATCTCTCCTTCCCTAATTATGCTTACCCTGTCACAGAGTGCTTCCACCTCAGATAAAATGTGGCTGGATAATAAAACCGTCTTGCCATCTTTTTTTAGTTTTTTAACCTCTTTTCTGAAAACTCCTTCCATTAGTGGATCCAGTCCCAGAGTAGGCTCGTCAAAGATATACAATTCCACATCACAAACCAGTGCCGCTATTAGGGCTACTTTTTGTTTGTTACCAGTGGAATATGCACTACATTTTTTGGTTGGATCCATTTTAAAGATTTTTATTAGTTCTTCCAGGCGTTCTTCAGAGAATCCACCTCGAAGTCTGCCTAATAGATCGATTACTTCCCCACCGGTGAGTTTAGGCCATAGATTCACTTCACCAGGCACATAAGCCAATCGACGGTGTAATTGCACAGCATCCTTCCATGGATCCTGCCCCATGATCTTGACATCACCGTCATTTTTCCGGAGCATGCCCAAAATAATGCGTAGAGTGGTGGATTTACCTGCTCCGTTGGGGCCAATAAAACCGTAAACTTCTCCTTCTTCTACCTTTAAGTTTACTTTATTTAGAGCCTGGTGTTTACCATAGTATTTGGTTAAATCTTTTATCTCGATTACAGACATTTCCCCACCTCTAAAATCCCATCCGTAGATGTTCTTATCATCCCAATATGGTCGAAAGTGACTTTTTATAGTATTCAAATACCTTCGATTCATCACAACCCATAATTAGTTGGGTTATGATGTCGGTGTAGATGGCCATTAAAAGTTGACCTGCAAACACAGGGTCAAGTTCTTTCTTGAGAAGTCCTTTATTCTGTTGATTTTCAAGAATTTTGGTGAAAAATTCTATTTTCTTTTTATAAGACTCTCTGTTGAGCTTCTGGATTTCTTGGTCATGTGATGAAAGCGAAGTTACTTCAAAAGCCAAATGGAAGCTCCCTTTAAATTTAAGCAAAATGTTGTATAGCTCGTTGAAAATCTCATAAGTGTCCTTGTCTTCATCAGATAGTAGTTGCACTTCAAACATTTGGACATTTGAATCTGTAAATAATTTCAAGAGGTCTTCTTTACTTTTTATATATTTATATAAGGTTGGTTTGCTCAATCCAGCTTCCTCGGCTATTTCTTCCATTTTTGAGTTATGATATCCTTTTAGAGAGAAGACTTTAAGTGCTGCTATTGCAATTTTCGATCTCATTATGTCCTTGTATTCAGGGAGTACTTTCGGCATTTACAACCACAATTTAAGTAAGTTGAATTAAATATTTAAATTTAACTGTGAGTTAATTTTAATTAACTTATAGTAAATTACATAATTCACTGAATAACGGAACCATTAGTTTGAATAATCTTTAAAATAGTCAAAATCTAATTATAATCCCCTACTGTATTTTAAATTAAAAAAATAACATTAGTTGCAATTTGTCATACATCTCCTCTTTAAACGAACTATAATTTCGCGACTTTCAACAATAGTTTGTAAAAATCTTCAGGAAGGTCGGCCATGGGAACATGTGATGAGGGGAGTTCAAAGTAGGTCCATTCACCTTTTTCATCTTCGACTTTTTCCTTAGACAGACGCGTTACATCTATAAACTCGCTGTTGGTGCAGCGGATGTAGATTTTATTTATTTTTTCAATTCTTCGGGGATCGTACTGTAATTTCTCCACATAGGGAGGGTTTGGTTCTGGTAAAGCTGCCTCATAATCTTCACTGCAATAAACCATATTCAGGATTTCAATAAGAGATTGGCCCGGTTCTGGTATTGCTGAATCGAGATACACCAAATGCTGGATTCTATGTGGCATTTGATGAGCCACTCCTGTTATCACCAATCCACCATAACTGTGTCCTACCAAGATAACTTTTTGCAGATTTTTTTCAGAAATAAGAGTGCATACTTGTTCTATGTGATCACTAAGGTTGCTTATGGATTCTTCCAGGAGTTCTGGCGCATATGCATGATTTCCAGCTGATATTAGGGCTTTTATGGTTCCATCCCAATACTTAGCACCCATATAACCAGTTTCTGTTACTATTTGTTGTCCGGATAGTCTATTCCAGGTGTCCGTGGACATATTACCCCCCCTGAACCAGTACGTAGTTTGCCATTTTATCTACCGAAACTCACTATTATATACTATTTATGATTCCATTATTATTAATGGAGTTGATTTTTTGACAACTTTAGAGAAACGAAATCTAAAAAAAGAAATGTATACTTTTCTTGTTGTTACTTTTGCAGCCACTTACATCCTTCAAATAGGGATGTATGTTATTGCAGGTCCTTTATCATATACATCGCCCTTTTGGAGTGTGGCACTTTCAGCTTCCATGTTTATGCCAGCTATTGTTGCCATATTTTGTATGACTTACTTCAAATCCGAAGCACTGACTCGAGAAACAAAAATTATCTTCACATTTTTTATAGTTTATGTAGTTCTCTTCCTTTATGAAAGCTTTTTCCCACCAATTATGGGAAGTATAATGGATAAACCTCTCCTATCCGGTATTGTTGGAGTTTTAGGAATTTTCACATTAACCTTACTGAACTTGAAAAAGAAATGGAAAAATGGTTTGGAACTCTCAAAACTGCACTTTGGAAAGAATATCAAATATTACATTGTTTTACCACTAATACTTTCCGTAATACTCATTATAACCCCTATTCTGTATTATATCTTAGGATTAGGTTCTCCGGCCTCAGAATTCAATCTTTACATGTTCTTTAACACCTGGGCACCCAGTTTAGTTATTTTTTTCCTCATATTATGGCCCTCCTATTTTGGTGAAGAATATGGGTGGAGATATTACCTTCAGGACAGACTATTCCCACTTTTAGGTGGTTACAAGGGTGTTCTAGTACTGGGTATCATATGGGGTTTATGGCATGGCGTGATCATAGTGTTAGGACATAATTATCCAGGATATCCTATCCTTGGAAACGTTCTAATGACTCTTTATTGTATTGTATTGGGGATTATTTTCAGTTACGCTGTTCTAAAGACTGGGAGCATCTGGATTGCAGTAATATTGCATTTAATTAATAATAAAACTGCTCCTGTGGCAACGTCATTCATTGCTAATTCTGATAACCTTATATTGGGTTCTATCATTGGGACGGTAATTTTAGCAGTATTTGCAATAATTTTATTAAAGTCTGAGGTTTGGAAACGATTTAATAACACCACAGTAACTAATTAGACAAAACAAAACCAATTTAATGTTTAGTGAATTAATTAGATTAATTAAAAAAGAAGTATCAATTCACTCTAAAAATTTCAGAGCTCATAGTAAGAGATCCATCTTTAAATCAGACAAAAGAGTCCGATTAGTATCCGGCAAGGAAAATTAAAAAAATGTTTGTCCTTCATTTTTCTTTTTCTTGAAAAATAATGGTGAATGATGTTCCTTGACTTGTGTTCAGTTCAATTTCACCGTCAATTTGCGATGTTAAACTGTTCACCAGTTGTAATCCTAATGAACTTGTATTTTTATAATCTAAATCTTCTGGGAAGCCAATTCCATTATCACTGACTTTTAAAACAATTTTTTCATTTTTTCGGTTGAGCTCTACCTGGACATATCCACTTGCATCACCAGGAAATGCGTATTTCATGCTGTTGGTAACAAGTTCATTCACAATAAGTCCTAAAGGAACAAGCGTGTTAATATCAATCTTCACATCCTCTACATTAATATCCAATCTAACTTGTTCCGGATTAGAGACCATAGTATGGTACAAATCAGTGACAAGACATCTTATGTAATCACCAAAATCTATGTTTTTGAGGTCTGTGGACTGATACAACCTTTCATGGATCATAGCCATAGATTTAGCACGGTTTTGACTTTCTTTGAAAACGTTACGCGCCCCTTCATCTTTAATATAAGATGATTGTAGATTGAGTAAGCTGGAAATAATCATTAGATTATTTTTAACCCGGTGATGGATCTCCTTAAGAAGCATTTCCTTCTCTTTTAAAGCTTTTTTTATCTCAGTTTCTGCCTGTTTTCGTTGTATTGCTACTGCAAAAAGACTGATTAATGATTGCACTAGTTCCTTATTTTCTAATGTATTGCCCTTTTTAAGAAAAATATAAACCGTTCCATAAAGTTTTCCCTTTGATTCGAAACCAGTGCCATACATATCCCCAATATTTAGAGTTAATTCTGCCATTCTGGCCACTTTTTTAGGTATCCGTCCGGAAAACACTTGATATAATCCATCATCCATTTTAAGAAGTTGACCCTTGAGTATTGTATTCTTCTTGGTTTCTTCATTACTATAAAATTCATAAAAAGAATGGAGGGGTAGTTTTATATCAGTTAGCCCCCCACCTAAAATTTTTTGAGAAAGCTCGTTTAATCTTTTATTTTCCCCGATTACAGAACGTACCAAAATATTATCTGATGGTTCATCATACATACTTACAGCAATAATAGCGTTTTCAATTAAATCAGTTAATTTTTTAGCAATAAATTCATAGATATCTATACTGGAATCTAAATCAACCAATTCTAAAGCAGTTTTAGATAAAATCTGCTCGTTTTCGATGATTTTTTGAGTAGATTCTTGGTTAGATTTTAAAACAGTCCTTAATTCTTTCAATTCATCTATGAGTTCTTCCCTGGATTTGTCTTCATCGAGCATTTTAAAACCTTCAGTAGATACAAAAATCTAATACACTTATATTAAATCCATACTAAATATATCGAAATATAAACTGAACTATTATAAATAAAAAACTTATTTTAATAATTAAACAATAAATGAACAAAACGAAGTATAAAAAAATAATTTAATGTGTTAATTTTTCAGCTCCCCTTCACCAACAAACACCTTAAACTTGAATTTTTGGATACCACCACAAATTCTACTCAAAACAAAAAAAATTAAAATAGTTATAGAACATTAAATTCTTACCAATACAACTCCCTATTCCCAACAATCCCATGAAAATTGATCCTTAATAATAAAAGGCGCTCTGCAATTGATTTATAATATAGCGGGGATTCGCTACGGATTTGTGCTTTGATTCTGCCCTTTTAATTCCATGAGAAATTGTTGTGCATACTGTACTTGTTGCTGTTCATCGGGAGGGGCATTTGCAACATATCTTTCGAAACTGGCTATTGCTTCTTCTCGCCTGTTCAGTGAAATATAAACCAATCCTTTTCCGTATTCAGCCTCGATAAAGGTTGGATCTACTTCTAAAGCCTTTTCAAAATCTCTTAATGCCCCATTATCATTCCCCATCGTGTGATAAATATTGCCCCTATTATTCAATGCTCGCAGATTATTGGGATCTATCTTCAAAACCTCGTTAAAGCATTGCAAGGCATCCCCATAATTCATCTGCATTGCCTTTTGTCGACCCTCTAAAAGCAATTCATCAACAGTTTTATTCTGCTCACCCAAATCTTCACTTAAACTCACCCAATACCCCTCCTATATTAGTTATATAATGCTTTTATGATTATCAATCAAACTTATTCGTAATTATATTTTTCCACATAATGGTGATTGCTTAATAAAGAAATTAACTAAATTAAAGCATATAATGACTTAAAAACTATTTTAAAACCCCATATCCTGCTCAAATCCTACAATGCGGACAAAGGTATCCTCATAGCTCATTTCAATAATATATTTCAACTATAATCTATTATTGTGATAATTTTATAATAATAAATGCGAATTTCATTATAATATTTTTCAAAAAAACCTTAATCATAATATCGCAATGATTTTATAAAGGTTTTTTATAGTAAATTTAAGAATTATAATCTATATAAATCGTTAACACATAGAACTACAAAAAAACGCTGGGCATTCCATTCTTTAAATTTATACTACCATTTCCCAGTAGCAAATCTGATAAATTCATAGCAACATTTTTTTCTTAATTCAGATATATTAATTATCATGGTTTGAGGAGGTATAATATGGTAAAAATAAACTGGACTGCCGTAAGAAGGGGTTTACTGTTATCACTAATCCTATGGCTTATTCTTCGAGAAGTTGCGGGGGATATCGGAGGTGTGATTGGATTTGTTATAGCAACAATAATTGTCGGTTACAGAGCTGACAAAGGTTATATAAACAGTGCAATACATGGAGCACTAGTTGGTATGGTAGGTGGTATTGTCGGAGGATTAATCATACTGATATTATACCTCACCGGGTTTGGAGACATAGGAAAACAGCTTTGGCCAGTTACAGGAGTAATAGAAGCCACCATAGTCATAATCCTATATGCAATTGTAGGGGCCATTGGTGGTACCATTGGATCAGCCATCGATAAAGTGCGTCAACCACACGACCAAGAATAGGGTAATGTTCATTATATTCTTGAATTGTAAATTTTAAAACTATTCCCAGATTCGTGGCCAGCACCCACCCTAACCTGCGGAAACATCTCCAAAAAGGCAATTATTTTTTCTAAAGTATCTTGTGCCTTTTCCATATCCCAAGTATATTCACTGGGCGCTACACCACGTTCCAAATTTTCGTGGATAAAAACAGCATCCATAGTAAGCAATATTGGTCTATCCATACCATTTACTAAAAAAGAAACATGCCAGGGGGTGTGTCCAGGAGTATGGATGGCCCATAATGACCCATCGCCCAGAAGATCTACACTAGGGCCCAATGGAGCCATTTGATTGGCTTTTGAAAAGTCAATTTCATATAGTTCTTCCAACCCTTCCAGGAAATCTCCATGGACTTCAAGGCGATATTCACCATACTCTCCTTTAGGAATGACATAAGGAATGTCTTTTGGAAGTTCCCTAACACCAGCAGCGTGATCAGCATGTAAATGACTTAAAAAAACCATTTTCAGATTAATATCATTTTGGACAAGGTGTTGGGCTATATTTTCGCCTTTAATCTGTTGGAATTCATCCACATCCGTACCCAATAATCCTCCTCGGGGATCCCCTGCGTAAGATGCATCAAGTCCTGCGTCCAAGAGAAAATCACCCTTATCTTCGTGATGAACCCAATGGGCCAGTATGGGAACCTCTAACTCCTCATCCTGGACATCCTTTGCCAAGGGATGATTGGGATTTAAAGTACCATGCCTGTTAATTATAACTGTTCCAGTCTGAAAACTCCGAACACTAACCGGCCGTGGATTTTGGAACACTTCATCCCAACTAATTCCCTTATTTTTTTGATAGTGGTAAGTTTTGATTCTCATTGCGGCATACTATGTTTATTTGGTTATTTACCCTTAGATGTGTCCACCCCATCAAAACAATCATCCAGGAACTCTTTTTCAGGAGGTTTGGTTAGTAGGCTAACCACAATAGTGGCTATGATTGCTATTGGCAGTGCTATGACCATGGGATCAACTGTTGGCCAGGGCATAGATGTAATAACTGTAGACTGTCCCATTAATGCCTTAGAAATACCTAATGGTTCTGCAGTCTTTTTGAACATAAACAATAACCATATCAAACTAACTAAAGCCCCCGATACAAGTCCAGCAATTGCTCCCTCCTTTGTAGCCCGTCTCCAATAGAGTGCTGCGACGTAGATCGCCAAGAAGGCTGCGGCAGTGATTCCGAACCATAGAGAAGTTCCCAGGGCAACTATACTGGCCGGTAAAATGAATCCCATAATAACGGCAATGAGGACTGCTACTACTATTCCTATCCTGGCCACTCTAACAGATGATCCTCCTGTTTTTCGGACTAAAGTTTCATAGATGTCACGTCCGAAGGCTGTTCCCTGCACATGGAACTGTGCAGAAAGAGTGGACATTGCTGCAGATAGTAGGGCCACCATAAAAAGGTATGTAAACCATAAGGGCATTGCTACAGTGATAAACACTGGGATGACCTTGTCCAGGTTGCCTCCTGCTGCCTGCACAGCAGTCTGGCCGGTTGTCTGGATGAAATAGACATTAGAAAGAGCACCGACCACGTAAGCTCCGAAGGTGATTACAAATATAAACAATCCTCCAATCAAAACTGCCCGGTTCAATTCCCGGTTTGATTTTACTGTCATGAATCTGACTACCAGTTGGGGTTGGGATATAACCCCAATACCCACTCCCAGAATGAGACTGGAGACCAGTGTCCACCAGAATGGGCTTCCCAGAGATGGCATTGATGTCCATCCCGTGAATCCAGTAGTTGCAGCCTCTGCAGTGGCATTGGCAGGCACCATATTCACCAAGTTGGTAAGTGCCTGGTTAGCATCAACCACACCTCCCAGCATCCAGTAAATTGTTGCAAGAAGGATTATCATTCCAAAGAACATTATACTACCCTGCAGAGCATCAGTATACATAACTCCCCTAATACCTCCAAATATTACATAGGCAGCGACGATTATTGCCATTACAATCAATGCAATGTTATAATCCATTTGGAGGGTTGTTTCCACAAACCGAGCCATTCCAACCAGAACTACAGAAGCATATAGGGGCATTCCAATAAAAATAACCGCTCCAGAGAAGTATTGGATGAATCTACTATCAAAACGTTTGGACAAAAATTCAGGGAAGGTCAAGGCACCCATGTTGTGGCCCATTTTACGGGTACGTTTTCCAAAGAACACAAAAGCAATGAATATTCCTATGAGAATGTTTAAAAAGACCAGCCACAAAATTCCCATACCATAATTTGCAGCTACCCCTCCAAAACCAACAATGGCTGCTGTGCTTATGAAGGTGGCCCCATAACTTAAGGCCATGATGAAAGGGTGTGTTTGTCTCCCTGCCACCATATAATCATCTGCACTCTTTGTTCTACGCCAGGCTACATAACCCACATATCCATTTATAAGGAGAAATATCAAAACAACAATACTCAATATCACTAAATCCACATAATCACAACCTATCCTGTTCCAATTACTTTATCATGACATCCAATGATTAATGAATGTAAGGAGAGTATATATATCTAATTGAAACTTTATTATTCAGATTATAAGAAGTATCACTTAACCGCTGCTTGTGCGTGTTGCTCATCTATCAGATTTAAATAATGTGTGGGATCAAATCTTTTCATATATTAGTCTGTGATAGTTTTAGATAGGGTTAAATTACCTTTAGAATAAATGAGTAAATGTAATACTTAATTAATTGGTAGTGAAATTTTGAGTGAAGACCGCCCCCCTAAACTCAGGAAACCTGGAACTGGTGACCCGGAAAGGAAAAGTACCAGGAGGTTTAAAAAACCGGAAACTAATATTCGGGAGAAGTTAGATTCTCTTGAACTTAAGAAAAAGGGAACCGATATTACCAGTAAAGTTTCTTCTCTTAAATCAAAAACTAATTCCCTCAAATCAAAAACCAATAAAGACGAAGAAAAACGGGATGGACCTAAAAAACTCGGAAAATCAGATACACAACCCAAAGAGTCTCGATCTGATATTCTGAAAAGAAATAGTAGCCAAATATTGAGGAAAAACCCTATTTTACTTATTATTAGCATTATTATTCTAATTATCCTGGTTGTTACCGCTGCCATGTGGTCGGTTGATGATGTCACAAGCCAAAACCAGACGAACAACACCAAAAACCAGACCAACACTCAAAAAAATCATTTTTCTGATGGAAATGTGTCATTTGATTATCCTGAAGGTTGGAATATTACTAGCAGAGCCAATAGCACTAACAGCGAATCCCATCTCCTAGTTACTATTTCAAAGGATGAAAATAACAGTGTATCAATCTTTAGGGAAGATTTGGGAACTCAGAATTTTACGTATCGAGTTTCTGCTTGGAGATCAAACATTATGAAAAATGGTATGATCTACTATGAAGGTGGTTTAACTATGGACAATCAGACGGCTTATGAGCTTATGGCCAACTTCAAACCAGGTGATAAAGTCTATGCCACCAGAGGAATCGCATTACAAAAAAACAATATACTTTATTTCATAATTTTCATCTTTGACGACCCCCTCTTGGATTATAGTGGTGAGATGGATAAAATTATAAACAGCTTTAATGTGACTGAAAATCCTATTTAATAATACAGGGAAACTAGATTGCAAGGAGATTGAATATGATCTGGAATGAAGAGATTGAATGTATGGCCCATGATGAACTGAAGAAACTACAACTTAAAAGATTGCAGGATGTAGTTAAAAGGGCTTATGAAACTGTACCCTATTACAAGAAACGTTTTGATGAAGCAGGGATCAAACCAGAGGATATTAAAAACCTGGATGATATTCAAAAACTACCTTTAACTACCAAAGATGATCTCCGCGCAGCCTATCCCTTTGGAATGTTTGCGGTGCCCCGTCGTGAGATCGTGGAAGTTCACACCTCATCTGGAACCACTGGAAAACCTACAGTATCGGGATATACAAAGGAAGATATTAAAATCTGGAGCGAAGTGATGGCTCGAGGTTTAACGATGTTCGGAGTTACAGAGGATGATATAATTCAGAACACTCATGGTTACGGACTTTTCACAGGTGGTTTCGGGGTTCATTATGGTGCCCAGTACATAGGGGCCACTGTAATCCCTATTTCAACTGGACAGACCCGCAGGCAAATCGAAATAATGAAAGATTTTGGAACTACCATCTTAATAGTCACTCCCTCCTACGGACTTTATCTTGCTGAAGTTGCTGGAGAAGAAGGTGTAGGGCGTGGTGATCTTAATCTTCATTCGGTTGGTTTCGGAGCTGAAATGTGGACTGAAGAAATGCGGCAGGAACTCCAAAACAGGTTTAATGCTCCTGCATATAATATTTACGGCTTGACAGAAATCATGGGGCCTGGAATAGCTCTTGAATGTCCTGAACAGGATGGTTTGCATGTGATGGAGGATCATTTTTATCCGGAGATTATCGATTCTGAAAGCATGGAAGTTCTTGGAAATGGGGAAACAGGAGAACTTGTTTTAACCACTTTAACCCGTCATGGAATGCCAATTATTCGTTTTAGAACCAAAGACATAACCAGTCTGAAAAGTGGAACATGTTCCTGTGGCAGAACTCTTATCAAGATGGAACGTATAACTGGAAGGACCGATGACATGCTTAAGATTCGGGGAGTTGCTGTTTTCCCCTCCCAAATCGAGAAAGCCCTCCTTAAAATGGATGGCATTGAACCACATTACCAAATAATTGTCACCAGACCACAACACTTAGATGAACTTGAAGTTCAAGTGGAAACATCACCCCACCTCTTTTCTGATGAAGTAAAAGAGTTAGTAGGGATTAAAAAGAAAATAGAACATTTTATTCATAATGAAATCGGTTTAAGAGTTAACGTTACCCTGGTGGAACCAAAAACACTGCCACGTAGCGAAGGTAAAGCTGTTAGGGTTATTGATAAAAGAGAATTGTAGGGGGATTATTTATGAAAATAAAACAGTTATCAATTTTTCTGGAAAATAAGAAAGGCAGAATGAGGAATGCTCTGGATGTTCTGGCTGATGCTGGATTTAACATTAGAGCTCTTTCTATTGCAGATACCTCTGACTTTGGCATATTGAGGTTAATTGTTCCCAATCCAGATGAAGCTAAAGAGATCCTCGAAAAAAATAATTTTGTGGTGAAAACAGGATATGTTATTGCTGTGGAGATGTCTGACCAGCCTGGAGGATTAAGTACCATCTTGGGGATACTGGATGATTCAGATATTAACCTGGATTATCTTTACGCCTTTGTGGATGAAAAAGAAGAAAGGGCCATTGTATTACTACATCCAGAAGATATAGATGCTGGAGTTGAAGCTCTTAAGATGGGGAAAGCTACCATAATACCTTCTGAGGATGTATACAACTGGTAAAAATTTTATTTTGAGCTTTTTTTTCTTTATTATATTTTTTTTTATCTTTTTACTAAAAATAGATGGATTAAAGATTTTCCATACAAAACTTGAACCCTTCTTCAAATGCCTTCAGATTAATGGGAATGCTCCTTTCAGGCAGATTATCGTACATTGACTTTATTATACTTTCTTTATCCAGGGGGAATCCTGTTACTGCAACAGCTCCACCTAACATGACCATGTTCATTGATAGTATGTGGCCTGCCTTCTTGGCCATCTCGTCTGCGTCCATGGCAATTACCTTTTTTGCATGGGATTGAAGTTCATTCAGAATTGTGGATGAATCTGGATACGAATGCTCACTTTGGCTGATGTTAAAAGGATAAATAGGTGCAGTATTCATAACCACATGAGTATCTTTATTCACCATGTTAACTCCTCTTAGGGCTTCTAATGGTTCAAATGCCAGGATAAGGTCGGCATTACTTTCCTCAATAAGTGGACTGTGGGATGTCCCAATTTTCATCTGGGTGGATACCTCACCCCCCCTCTGGGACATGCCATGTATTTCACCCACAACTACTGGTAAGTTTTTTTTCATAGCAGCTTCGCCCATGATAACTGATGTTTTGATAATTCCCTGGCCACCCACTCCTGAAATGTAAATTTGGTAAGGATGCATTATTATCCCTCCTCTCCTGCTTTATCTATTCTTTTAGCCCTGATGGCCTTTTCTGGACATGTCTGCACACAAACATTGCATCTTCTGCACATTAATGGATCAATTCTTATTTTTCCATCATCACGAGTGTAGATGGCGGGACATGCAAGTTCCATGATGCAGGTATTGCATTTGGTACATTTATCATCCTGAACATCGAGGATAATGTTTTTCCCTTTCTCTTCACGGGTTTTGATTAACATGCATGGGTATTGGGATATGACTACTGCCACTTTATCAAACTGGAGTGCTTTTTCAAAGATCTCACTTGATTTATGCACATTTAGTGGATTTATTATTTCCACGAATTCCACTCCACTGGCTCTTACAATATCTGGTATGGATAGTTCTGGTGCTTCTAATCCCATGCCATCCACTGGTAGTCCAGGGTGTGGTTGGCCACCAGTCATTGCTGTGGTGCGATTGTCTAGGATAACCAGGACGAATTTGTTCTTATTGTGAACAGCATTTATCAGTGGTGGAATTCCAGCATGGAAGAAAGTGGAGTCACCGATGAAACTTACCACAGTTTGATCTGTGGCCTTGGAAAACCCACAACTGGTTCCAATTGATGAACCCATGGACAAAAGGTAATCTGCCACTTCGTATGGTGATTCAATACCCAATGTGTAACATCCTATATCTGTGGGGAATATAAGGTCATTCAACTTAAGATTTTCGGCGGCTTTTTTAACCTCGAAGTATGCTGCCCTATGAGGACATCCCGGACAGAGAGTTGGGGGCCTTTTGGGAAGTTCAAATGACGTTTTAGCGGCTTTTATAGCAGCTATTTCAACCCCCATCATCTTTCCCAATCCCTGTATTATAATATCTGGATTGTACTCGTAGATCATTGGTAGAGTGCCGTCTAATTTACCGTGAACTGTTTTTTTAAGCTGGTGCTTGCCCACCACAGCCATTATCTCTTTTTCCATTATAGGGTCAACTTCTTCTACAACCAGAACACGTTCCACATTTTCCAAAAATTCATAGACCCTTTTTTCAGGAAAAGGATAAGAAAAGGTTACTTTAAGGATATTAACCGGCAGATCGTTTTCCTCCACCACATCCATAACATAGTTAAAGGCACTGCCACTGGTAACAATTCCAATATTACCATTATTATTGTAGATTGGATTTAAAGAGGAGTTATTGGAAAGTACTCCAATTTTATCCATTTTATCAACAAGATTCTTGTGCATTATCCTGGCTGTAACTGGAACCGGGACGAAACGATGGGGATCTTTTTCAAAATGGCCTTTATTCTTTGATTCTGCCAAAGGACCAAGTTCAACTACGCCTCTCATATGAGAAACTCGAGTAGTGGTACGCAGAATTACTGGCAGCTGGAATTCTTCTGATAACTCATAGGCATATTTCATGAGATCCTTAACTTCCTGGGGGCTGGATGCTTCCAGGAGGGGGATATTTGCCAATCTTGCGTAATGGCGGTTGTCCTGTTCATTCTGGGAAGAGAACATGGATGGGTCATCTGCAGTAAGAATTACCATTCCTCCCTGAACACTGGTATAGGCAACACTCATAAGAGAGTCTGATGCTACATTAACACCCACATGTTTCATGAAAGTGAATGATCTGAGACCTGATGCAGCTGCAGCAGCTGCGACTTCAAGAGCTACCTTTTCATTAATTGAAAATTCAAAATACATCCCTGCATCCTGAGCAAGTACTGATAAAACATTACCTATCTCTGAAGATGGTGTTCCAGGATATGTGGTGGCTACTGATACTCCTGATTCCAGTGCGCCACGGACTGCGGCCTCATTACCTAGTAAGAACAATTTATCCTGTTCTTGTCCAGTTAAGATTTCTTTGATATTCATATTATCTTCCTAATACAAGTAGAACTATTGGTAGAAATTATTTTAGTGATCTTGATTCTGATAGGTTTATTCAACATGTTAAAAGACCTGTTTAAACAACAGTCAATTTTGGATTACCTCTTAAACAATATAAACAGAACAATTAATTATATCTACGTTGTTATTAGGTTTAGATCTTTTTTAACTTTTTGAATTTATAATGTAACTCTTGATTCTCCATATGTGTCCAAATTTTATTGGAAATTAAATCTTCTCTTTAATCAAATATTTGATCATATAGAGAACTGTTTAAGGGTATAATTGGCAGATAAACTACTGATGGGTGCTGTTTGTCATGGTAAATAGTTTGATGTGCTTTATGTTGCTTTGTATCTGTGGCGATAGGATTACCCGTGTTAGGGTTAGGATGTAATAGGGGATATGCACTGGAATAAATTTCCAGGCGGATTTTGTGTCCTGGTAGGAAAACATGCCCCATATCAAATAGTTGGATGCGATATTTTTCTATTTTTCCAGGGTCAAGCAGAACTTCTTTGTCAAATCCTTGCCGGAATCTGGCCCTTATAGCCCCTCCACATTCTTCAGGACCCAAATTTATGGCTGTACCATTGGGATATACATCTAAAACTCTGATCATGAAATCTGTGTCTTTTGCATCTGTGGATGCGTATATCTCCGCAGTCACCGGGCCCAAGATCATCACTGATTCTTCCAGGGGCGAGGTAGTGTAAACCAGTACATCTGAACGGTTTTCAGTGCTAACACAATCAAAAGCGAAACTTTCAACTGGCACTGACCTTGGATTAGCTGGATCGTATGTGTATTTGTCTATAGATGATACATTCAAACTATTATTAGATTTGTTGGAATTGTTCAGATTAAGTTTCCATTCTAGAACGCCGTTACCATTAAGAGTGTTGGCCTGTCCTCCACTTGCAAGGTAGAGGGGAGTTACATTCAAATCATTGGGAGGATAACTAGTGAGGTTTATCCATTCATTCAAACCAGTAAGATATACTTTCACAGGGGATAGTTCCAATTTATTTGTTGAGTTATTTGAAGTTGAGTTTTTAAGATAAACATCAAAAAATGCAAGATGATCAACATAAATATCTATTTGAGCCCCTGGAACCGGCAGATCACCAACTTGTGAGAGTTGTGAGGAAGGTTGAGAGGTTCCATTATTGGTCCAGGGCCCTATAATTAAGTATTGGTCTTGATCCATGGATGAATCCTTGTTTATTCCATTCCAGTAGAATAGAGCCCCAGGTTGGTTTGAATCAAACCATCCACTGGTAGTCATGGTGGGTATACTGATCTGCTTTAAATCATTAGCTGTGAATTGTATTTGCTCCCAGTACTCATCCATGGTGGGGTGCTTAAGGAACTGACGGTAAAGAGGCAGCTCGCTTCCCATTACTTTGTCCGCACTTATGAGTGGCCTGTGATTAAATGCCATGGTTAAATTAGTTTTTTGAATGTTTAAATTCGGATTACGACCATTATTTTGAAGTGTCCATGGAAGAGCCCACCCCATATTGAATACTCCACCAATGGATGGTATTTCCTGCATATATCTCCCATTGGCCGATGTGGGAGCTATGCATACCAGATGGGGTGGTTTTTCCCGGGCTGCCAGCCACTGGACAGTGCCCATATAAGATGATCCCATCATACCTATTTTTCCATCTGACCATGATTGTTTTGCAGCCCATTCCACTGTATCATAGCCATCATGCCCTTCCTGGAATAGGAAGTTAAAATTCCCCTGTGAATCTCCTTTACCTCGAACATCCTGCACCATGAGAATGTATCCCTGTCTAGCAAAATATTCTCCCAGACCAGTATAGTTCATGTTAGCTGCACTTCGCCCGTATGGTGTGCGGATGATTATTACTGGATACTTTCCATCCTTTTGAGGTAGCCAAACATCAGAGACAAGTTTTACACCATCACGCATGGGGGTTTCGATTCCTAAAATTGTTTTAACGGTGTAATTTTTGCTTGTTCTGTTTGTGTTATTAGCTTCAGTAAAATTGGTTTGATTTGTTTTGTTAAGTGTTGTCAGATTTCTGGTGTAATTGATGGTTGTTAAATTCTCACCAGTCCCAGGATTATCAATGTAATTTTGAGATTGGTTCAAAATGGGTTCTGTACCCGCATTAATGGATGTTTGGTTTTGCTCAAGCAAAACCAGTCCAAACAGAACACCAATAAATGCAAAAAATGATAGAAATACTATTGCAAATGGAGTTTCTTTCATTATTTCCCCACTAAATAGTCAGTTAGATGTGCGATGAAAATGTTCCAGATAAAAGGTTATTTGAAGATTGTATTATAATTAACTCTGATGAAAATTAAAGTTCAAGATATTGAAGTTAAATGTCAAATTTTCCACCGGAAAGTTAAATACTCTCGTTTAGAGATTAAAAACGGTGTACTTAACATAATAATGCCTTCTGGTGTCGATGATTATGATCGTTTAATTAATAAACATGAAAGATGGATTTATCAAAAAATTTCACGAATAAACAGGTTGAAAATTGAATCTCAAAGTAAAAAACTTGATTACAGTCGTGATAATAATTCATTTCGGGAAATGGTTCTAGATTATGCTGATAAAATATCTCATGATATGGGTTTGAAAATTAATAAAATAACATTACGTAAAATGAAGACCCGCTGGGGTAGTTGCAGTTCATTGGGAAACATAAGTATTAACATGCGTCTTAAATATCTCCCAGAAAGTTTAATCAAATATGTAGTCCACCATGAAGTTTGTCATCTTAAAATAAGAAAACATAACAAACAGTACTGGAGTTTAGTATCTTCAGAATATCCTGATTATAAGAAATACGAAGATGAACTCTCAATTTACTGGTTTCTCGTGAAAGATTTAGATTAATTGTATCCAAATCAGTTATATTATTGATTTTTCATACCGGCTTTATTGAAAATATAGCTATATTAATAATATTTTTTATAGGATGTTGATCTAGTACTCTATATATTTTATTTTACTATATTAAGAATCCATAATAGAACAAGATTCATAGAAGAAAAGTCGTTGAATTCATAAATAGATGAGAATATAAACTTTTAAAAGATTTAAACTATTTGGAGATTGAAATGATAAATATAAAAGTTTTTAGGTATCAACCTCCACAGGACAAGGCGCCCCACCTTGAAACCTATAGCGTGGAAGAAAAAGAAAAAATGAAGGTTTTAGATGCATTAAACTATATAAATCAACATCATCATGCTGGAATAGCTTATCGTAGCTCTTGCCGGGCGGGCCAATGTGGATCATGTGCGGTGAAAGTGAATGGGGAGATGGTTTTAGCCTGTAAAAAAGAGATAAATGATGGGGATAAAATAGAACCAATCGATTTACCTGTTATTAAGGATTTGGTTGTAGATCGTAGTGAATTAGATGGCAAAGTAAAGGAATTGGGCCTTTTTCTTAATGATGAATGTGGGATTAGTGAGTGCCCTGCCATTCTTAACCCTGAAGAACTGGAGAATACCAAAAAATTAAGGAGTTGTATTGACTGTTATTCCTGTATATCAGCCTGCCCAGTTTTAAAGGTGAATGATGAATTCGCAGGTCCTTACTTCATGCGTTACCTGTCTAAATTTGCCATGGATCCACGGGATTGTTCTGACCGGGCTGAGGAAGGATTTGAAGAAGGACTCTATTGTTGCACATCTTGTTCCAAATGTGTGGAGGTCTGTCCCAAAGAAATAAACACCTTTGGTGGGGCTATTGAAAAATTAAGGGAAATAGCTTGCCAGGAAGATATTGGGCCTCTACCCGCACATCGCTCAGTGAAGGAACTCATTGAAAAGACAGGTAGATCTGTGGAACCAATGAAAGAAGGCCCTATGAGGGCTGGTTTCATGGAAACCGCCATCCAAAAACAAAAAAGCAAGAAATTGGATGGGGTTGATCAGGACAATGGAGAGAAAAAAGAAAAAGTAGCATTCTTCACTGGCTGTTTAGTCGATTATCGGCTGCCAGAGATAGGGATGTCCCTTTTAAATGTTTTAAATAATCACCAGGTTGAAGTGGAAGTGCCTGCGGGACAGGTTTGCTGTGGTTCTCCCATGATTCGAACTGGACAGACTGATGTATTGAAGGAACTAACTGAAAAGAATGCTAAGGCATTGGAAGGATATGATACTATCATCACCGTCTGCGCAGGTTGCGGAGCCACCCTGAAAAAGGATTATCCAGAGTATGGAGTAAATCTGAATGTTATGGATATCAGTGAATATCTACAAGATAAACTTAATACAGAGGATATGAAGCCTGTTAACATGAGAGTAACCTATCACGATCCCTGTCATCTAATTAGGGGCCAGGGAATCCGTGATGAACCACGTGAAATTCTCAGAAAAATCAAAGGACTGGAATTTGTGGAAATGGAAGTCCCTGACCAGTGTTGCGGTGCTGGTGGTGGTGTAAGGTCTGGTAAACCAGAAATTGCAGAAGCTCTGGGCCGTGAGAAAGCGAAGATGATTGAAAAACTGGATGTTGATGCCGTGATCACCATCTGTCCCTTCTGTGAAAACAATATTAGGGCATCTCTGGAAAAAGAAGGACTGAAATTGGAAGTAATGAACCTTCTCACCCTCCTGGAAAAAGCATATAAATAATAAAAATAATATTTTTTGATTCTGAGAAATTTAAAAAGCCAGAAAGGTTTATGTGGAGATAAAATGATTTACGTAGTTTTTATGGAACCAGAAACTCCTGGTAACATAGGTTTTCTTGCCAGGACCATGAAAAACTTTGGTTTAGATCATTTAGTTCTCATTAACCCATGCCAACTGGAACACGAAGCCTACTACCAATCCATGCATGCCCGTGAAATCATATACAATCGTCAGGAATATAATTCACTGCCTGAATTTATGGAAAAGGAAGGTATTGATTTTATAGTGGGAACCACTGGCACTGCAGGCGGAAGCTACAACATTCCCCGAATTGCCATCACTCCTGAAAACCTGGCAGAATCCTTAAACATCCAGGGAGATATAGCCCTCATATTTGGAAGAGAAGGAGATGGACTTACCAATCATGAACTGGAACTCTGTGATTTGGTAGTTTCCATTCCCACCCATGAATCTTACCCCATACTCAATATAACACATGCAGCGGCCATCATTTTTTATGAATTATTCAAAATCCAAAAAGATTATCCTGTGGAAGATTTAGACGAGGCATCACTAGATGAAAAAGAGGGTCTTATTGAGTACGTGGATGAGGTGCTGGGTAAACTGGATTATCCTCCCCATAAAAAAAAGAATGCCACAATAGTCTTCAAACGAATGTTAGGACGAGCTTTTATATCAGGAAGAGAAGCACATACTCTAAAAGGAATGTTTCGCAGAATAAGGGATAGACTAGACTAAATGCAATTTGATTAAATGTTATAACATGATACTGTGCGTAACAAAAAGGATATTTCTAATAATCATTAAAGACTTGAATAATAAAAGATCCAAAGGTAACTATTGACACTAAATAAAGAGGGAAAAATATGGCTATTTTAAGTGACCAGGACATCAGAAAATACTTGGATGAAGGAAAAATTTCTATTGAACCATTAGAAGACCCTGGAAGACAGATCCAGCCATCATCAGTTGACCTCAGAATAGGGGATGAATTTAAAGGTTTTCGCATAATCAGAAAACCCTGTATCGATCCACTGGACAAATCAGACCTAGAATCCTACATGGAATCATTCCACCTGGAATCTGGTGAGGCATTTATTATACACCCCGGAGAGTTTGCATTGGCCACCACTTACGAAGCTGTTAAACTCCCTGACGACCTGGTGGCCCGAGTAGAGGGACGTTCATCAATGGGGCGCCTGGGAATTACCATGCATGTTACTGCAGGATATATTGATCCAGGATTTCAGGGGAAGATCACCCTGGAGATCTCTAACATAGGTAAAATGCCTGTGGCACTCTACACTGGTCAGAGAGTGTGTCAAATTGTCTTTGAAACCATGACCAGCCCTTCTCTACGACCTTATGGTCATCCTGAAAGGGATAGTAAATATATGGGTCAGGATAAACCAGTAACAAGTAAAATAAAACAAGATTATGAGATCCGAGACCGAAAACAGACAAAGTTGCTTTGAATTTGGGAATATGATCTTTAATGTATTTAATTTAATTAATTGATGATTTTATTTGATAGTTGAGAGGATTATATGAAAAATGAGGATGTAATGAATATTGCCAAGAAAAGAGGATTTTTATGGTCATCATTTGAAATTTACTCCGGAGTTGCCGGATTCTTTGATTACGGACCTTTAGGTGCCATTCTTAAAAACAAAATAATGAATAAATGGCGTGAGTTCTATCTGGTTGGAGAAGGTTACTACGAAATCGAATCTCCCACAATCATGCCTCAAGAAGCACTGAAAGCTTCAGGACACGTTGATCACTTCAATGATCCCATGACTGAATGCAAAGAATGTTTGGAAGTTTTCCGAGCCGATCATATTATTAAAGAGGCTATTGAATCAGAAGTAGAGGGATTGGAGAACCAGGAGCTCACCAATATATTATCCAACCAGCAAATCCGATGTCCCCGTTGCGGGGGGCATTTGACCCATGTATGGAGTTATAATTTGATGTTCCAGACCCTCATCGGAGCTAAAGGTAAAAAAACTGGTTACATGAGGCCTGAAACTGCTCAGGGAATCTTCATAACCTTCAAAAGATTGTTAAGATTTTACCGTGGAAAACTCCCATTCGGTGTTGTACAACTGGGTAAAGCTTATAGAAATGAAATATCACCACGTCAGGGCGTTATCCGACTTAGAGAATTCACCCAGGCTGAAGCAGAGATCTTCGTTGATCCCGGTGAAAAAAGTCACCCCCGTTTTAAGGAAATTGAAAATCATGTTCTCACCCTTTACCCTGCAGATATTCAGGAAAAAGAGGAAAAACCACTAAGGCTCACGGCCCAGGAAGCTGTTAAAGGAGGCGTTGTTTCCAGTGAGATCTTGACTTACCAGTTATGTCTAGCTGATAAATTCATGGGAGAACTGGGAATTCCACGAGATGTGATAAGGTTCCGTCAACACCTCAAAACAGAAATGGCACACTATGCCATTGATTGCTGGGATGTGGAAATTCACACCGACAGGTATGGTTGGATAGAAGTGATTGGAATAGCTGATCGGGCGGATTTTGACCTTAAATCCCACAGTGAGTACAGTAAGGAAGATCTGCGCGTTTTTTTAGAATACGATCAACCCACAATCGTTGAAAAACTGGTTCTCAAACCCGATATGAAGAAATTCGGACCATTATTCAAGGGTGATGCACCTAGAATCATGAATGTTCTTAAAAAAACAGACCCAGAAACCATTAGAAATGCATTTGAAAAGGAAAATTCTTACAACATAGAAATAGAAGGTGAGAATTATCAGTTAACACCGGATTTATTATCCTTTGAGGAAGCCGAAGAAACAGTTAGGGGTGAAAAGATATACCCTCATGTTATTGAGCCTTCTTATGGGATTGACCGTATAACCTATTCCGTGCTTCTTCACTGCTTCCAACAGGATGATGATAGGAACATACTACACTTACCCACTGATATTGCACCAGTGGGAGTGAATGTTTTTCCTCTGGTGAATAAGGATGATCTCATCCTGGCATCAGAGCATATCAGAGATGATCTGCGTGCTGAAGGTATTATTGCAGAGCTGGATACTTCCGGAACTATTGGCCGTCGATATGCCCGTTCTGATGAGATTGGAACACCTTTCGCAGTTACTATTGATCATCAAACATTAGAAGATAAAACAGTGACTATTAGAGAACGAGATAGTCAGAAACAGGTAAGATTACCTGTTGTGAAAATTCCAAGCACAATTAACCAACTTTTAATGAAAAAAATAGAATTTAGTAAACTTGAAGCCAGATCCTGACTTCAAATCACTATTGTTATCCTTTCATTATTTATAACTTCACAACTCTATTTTTTTACCAAAGCTTCCAATTCTTCTTTAGGGATCATTTTAGCAATTTTAAGCTTAGTTGGGCAGCGACCCAGTTTTATGTCGTGTTTTTTTGCAATTTCTTTTAGATCCTTCAGGGTGGCCTTTTTAGCCATTTCTTCCACATCCAAGTTAGACACCTCCACTATAATACTGGCCAAAGCTAAATCTCATATGATACATAAGTTCAAAGTGCTTAATTAAATTTAGACATGAAGGACAGAGATAAAAATAATTGGTTAAATGAAATAAATTAGTTATGGAGTTGAGTTTTATGATAGATGCCCATATACATGCTGACTGTAGGCCCTATGAAGATTTTGAGATTATGACTGTAGCTGGAATTGAATCGGCCCTTACTCTTGCCCACGATCCCATGAGAATGAGCACTTCGGCCGTGGTTCTGGATCATTTCCACCGCATACTGGAAAACGATTTTAGAAGAGCTACCAGTAACGGTTTAACTTTAAAGGCAGCTCTGGGCCTTCATCCAAGGAGTATATGTTCAGATTACGAATTGGTGCTAGAAAAGCTCCCAGAATTTTTGGACCGTGACGAAGTGGTTGCTCTGGGCGAAGTTGGTCTTGAAAGTGCTTCTAGACTTGAAAAAGAAGTTTTTAAAACCCAACTTCTAATGGCAGGAGAAATGGGTATTAAAGTGGCGGTTCACACTCCCCGTAGTAACAAAAGAGAAGTTACCATTGAAACTCTGTCCATTATCAATGATAATATCAATACAGGTTTGGTGGTGGTGGATCATGTGGATCCGTCTATCATAGATTTAATGGAAGATTTTGAGGGGATGATGGGAATCACGGTGCAACCGCAGAAAATGACACCTCAAGAAGCGGTTGAACTTTTAGATGGAACTTTTGAAGAATATGGTCCTGAAAGGTTCATGTTAGACAGTGATATGAGTTCTTCGCCTTCCGACCCATTATCAGTTCCCAAAACTGTTCATCAACTGAAACTAGCTGGTTGGGAAAATAAGAAAATAAAAATGTTATCCCATGATAATGCCGTGAATTTTTACAATCTTTAAAAAAAATAATCTTTCAGTGATTATTAAAGCCCATATTAAGTATTTATCCCTTTATTTGGGGTTGAAAGTCATTTAAGGCTACAAATTGAAAAACATTTAAGGATTAAAATCCAGTTTTCCAGTAAATGAACCTCCAATTTTTTGTACACAAATGGAGGCAATATGATTGGCATGTTTTAGACAATCTTCATGTCTTTTGCCTTCAATGTAAAATTTAATAAAACCAGCAGCAAAATTATCCCCAGCACCAGTAGTGTCCACAGCACGGACCTTCTTTGCAGGGGAGAACATAGCCCCCTCCTCAGTGAATAATGTAGCACCTTCAGCACCATTAGTCACCACAACCATTGGGATACCCAAATCTAACAGTGATAAACTTCCTTCTTCCCAGTTCATACCAGTTAAAAGAGAAACCTCTTTCTGATTTAAGAATAGTATTTCAGTTCTTCTGAGGGTATTTCGGAGCTTATTTATTCCAAGAGAAGACATTACGGGACCTGGATTGAAAGATAATTTTTCTGCATGTTTTGATGCTTCGTCAGCCACTTCCCAATACATTCCTGTAAGATGCAACATTTTTGAGTTATTGATAAACTCTATATCTCCTTTTTCTAATTTAAAACTCGCATTTGCACCCGAAGAACTGTATATAGATTTTTCTGCCAGATCATTGACAGCAATGAAAGCCATTCCTGTATTATCGTCCATGACCAATAGTCTACTAATATCAATTTTCAGAGGTTTAAGTTTGGATAAAAAAAGTTTTCCGAAATAATCTTTACCTACCCTGGCCAGAATCCCTGTTTTAATACCAAATGAAGAAATTCTGGTTGTAAAATTAAAAGCAGAACCTCCCATCATAATATGTAATTTTTTTACGTTCACTTCTTCCTCAGAAGAAGCAAAAAGAGGCACTTGACTAATAAAATCAATATTACATGTTCCAAGGCAGGCTAAATCAACTTGGGTCTTATTCATTTTTTTAATAGAAATATTTTTAATAAAAAATAATTTGTTATAACGCTTTATTTGTGGTAAATTTCAGTTTAAGAGAATATGAATCCGTTAAAATATTTAAATCATTAATTTTCTTGTTTAAATCATTTATTCTCTGGCAGTATACCAACAAATTTCTTAATCCGCTCAATAACTCCCTCTTTATCTGGTTGAACAGGTTTATATGTTTTTCCAACCAGGTCTGCGGCCAGTTGCATGATTTCATTGCTTATTGGGGAAGAGGGGTTTAGTTCCATCACTGAACTACCTAATGCTATGGAACGTTCCATTTCACGGTCATATGAAATAACCGAAATCATAGGCACTTCTAGTATGGATTCTATTTCACTAACAGAAAGAAGGAAAGTATCATCATACCACATATTCAAAATAAATCCAAGAATTTCTATATTAAGCTCATTTAGGAGTATTCTAATTTTTAAAGCATCAGCAACTGCGGGCATGGTTGAATTAGTGACAAGTATAGCCTCAGTGTCCTCTGGAAGAGCTTCGAATATATTTGAATTTATTCCGGAAGGAAGATCCATTAGGAATATGTTTCCATAGGATGAAATTTCTTCCATTATCCTTTTCCAGGAAACATAGTTGGGATTTATGGTTTTCAGGGTTTCGAAATGCATTCCAGTAGGAATTACAAGGGCCCCTTGATTGACCTGATATACACAGTCCTGGATGGCTTTATCACGCATCAATACATCATGAAGGGTTACTTCAGGGTTTAAAAGTCCAGTTATAACATCCATATTAGACATCATCAAATCCATGTCCAACATGACAACTTCTTCACCAAAAAGGCTTAAAGCCACACCTAAGTTAAAAGTAAGTGATGTTCGGCCTACTCCACCTTTTCCTGAGGCTAAAGCTATGAATCTCGACATATTACTCCCTGCAGTGAATAACTAAAAATTTTATCTCCTTCCCAAGAGACCTTCGACCAATTTGGATATAACACCTTTCTTGTCTGGTTCGATTGGTTGGTATTCTTCACCTATTAGATCCGCTCCCAGTTGCATGATTGCATTACTGGTTGGTGACTTGGGATTTTTCACAACTAGAGGCTCTCCGAAAGCAGCTGCACGGCTTACTTCTGTGTCTTCAGGAACCACAGCAATTACCGGCACTTCTAGAATGGTTTCTATCTCACTAATGGTTAGGAATGTTTTATCGTGCTGTTCTCGGTTGATAACCACACCTAAAATGTCCACACCAAGACGGTTGGCTATGATTTTAGTTTTAAGTGCGTCACTGATAGATGGTACCTCGGGAGTTGTTACCAGGATCATTTCCTGGGCTGCGGCAATAGCAGCCAAGGCATCTTTTTCCAATCCCGCAGGGGCATCAATTAACAGTATATCAGCACTTTCAATAAGTATTTCCAGAGCATTCTCCAGACGGTCCATTTTTATCTTCCTTAGACCTTCTAGTGATATACCTGCAGGAACAACTTTTACTCCACCAGGTCCCTCATAAATAGCATCTTCAATATCTGCATCTCCTGAAAGAACATCATGTAGAGTAACAGATTTCCCTTCCATACCCAGTATCAATTCCAGGTTAGCCATGGCCACATCTGCATCAAGAACAATTACTTCTTCTCCGTAAGTAGCCAGTGAAACCCCTAAATTCGCCGTGATCGTTGTTTTTCCAACTCCTCCTTTCCCTGATGCAACTGTTATCACTCTTGTCATCAAATTCCTCCTACAAGTATTATATTTTCCTAACCGTTTTTATCTTTAACTAAATTCTACATTAATGTCAAATTTTTCCACTACTTCAGGATATTGTCTAAAACTTTTTTTAATGGCAATTTCCGCAATATTTATAATTTGTCTTGTTAGATTGTTGGCGGTTCTTGACTGCCCCATAAGTCTGTTAATAAAACCTTCTGATTCATACTCTGCGATGATGTTTATAGTTCCAGATAAATCCTTGTAATTGTCAAGGAATACCATAACCTCAGTTCCCTTGATTTTTGGAACTCCAAGTACTGATTTTTTGATTGTGTTCATGAGAACTAGTTCTACCTTTTCCACATCATCATCATCAATAATACCGCCTTTATAGGTTTGCAGGAGACCCTCTACTTGTTCTTCTTCTACATCTTTAATACCATATTTTTTAAGAAGTTCTGAACGGTCTGCCGGTAATTCTTCTTCAGTTTCTCCAGTCTCAGCTGATTCTGAAGATTCTGCCCCACCCACAGATTCAGATGTTGCTGGAGTTTCAGTTGTCTTCTCTTCAACAACAGGCTCTTCAGACATAAGTGAGGCTTCAAGAGATTCTGATTGTTTAGAAGGTTTTTCACTGACTGATGGCTTTTTTTCTGCCTCATTAATAGGTTCTGAAACCTCTGGTTCCTTGATTTCTGCTTCTTGAACCTCGAGCTCTGGTGATGGCTCAGACTCAGGCTCAGTCACTGGCTCAGACTCAAGTTCAAGTTCAAGTTCAGGCTCCGGTTCAGGCTCCGGTTCAGGTTCAGGCTCCGGTTCAGGTTCAGGTTCAGGTTCAGGTTCAGGTTCAGGTTCAGGTTCAGGTTCAGGTTCAGGTTCAGGTTCAGGTTCAGGTTCAGGTTCAGGTTCAGGTTCAGGTTCAGGTTCAGGAATTTCTTCAGAAGTTTCCTTTAATTCACCGATTATATCATAAACATTAGTACCTTCTTCGATTTTGTAAGGTTTGTTAAGATCCAAAAGATAATCAA